>SDBT01000759.1_pt1 | contig 52944 bp, 45 predicted proteins | sample 2277101 | NCBI WGS metagenome assembly SDBT01 (sample SAMN10404973, study PRJNA504765) | marine sediment metagenome | isolation source: marine sediment core GS10_PC15, 103 cmbsf | place: Arctic Ocean: Southern Knipovich Ridge | collected 2010
GTCGATGATATATGGGTTGGGGGTGCATGGGTTCCCGACACTCATATCCGACTATACGACGATGGTTTAAGAATATCTTTTTTAGTATCATCAAAGCGATCCATCTGTAAATAATTGCCTTGTAAATCCCTGATGTTTTGATATAATAATGGCGAGACATAAATAATGAGGAGCAGGTATGGTTATCTGGGATGCATCAGTAGTATCAATGTGCTTTTAGACTAAATCGGTAAGGGTGATGTCAATGAGCAGCAAAAAGGGATCAAAATAACAGGACGAAACAGTTGTGTCAAACATTCAACCGCTAAGCAAAAAAAAGATTTGGGCCTTTCGTCTTACCGCCTTAATCATTATCCCCCTTGTTTTAATGACGATCCTGGAATTAAGTTTACGCGTCGTTGGTTATGGATATAAAACTTCTGCTATTGTTAAATCCAATATAAATGGTCGCCAGGTGTGCCATCCCAACATAGAGTTTGGAAGGAGATTTTTTCCGAAAACACATTTGAGTAAATTACCGTCATTTGCTTTTGAACCTGAAAAATCGCCGCATACTTATCGGATTTTTGTGATGGGCGCATCTGCAGCTGCGGGCATACCAGAGCCATTGTATAGTTTTGGATGTTTTCTTGAAATCATGCTCCACGACAGATATCCCCAAACAAAATTCGAAGTGGTAACAGTAGCAATCGCTGCGATCAATTCCCACGGGGTATTGCCAATTGCTAAAGACTGCGCCCAATATGAGCCTGATATGTTTATTGTGTATCTTGGTAATAACGAAGTTGTCGGCCCTTTCGGGGCCGGCACGTTGTTCTCCCCTCTGGTACCGAGCCTTTTACTAATCAGAGCACATCTTGCCGCTAAAGCAATGAAGACAGGTCAACTGTTAGAGTCTCTTGTTAGTTCGTTTGGGTCTACAAACGATGAGATGAGACCTGGTGAGGAGATGATGATGAGGATGTGCCTTGAAAAGCAAGTGCGTCACGACTCTGAGGGTCTCAAACAGGTTTACAGTTACTATGAAAAAAACTTGAAGGATATCGTCAAGGCCGGGCAAAAAGCAGGCGCCAAAGTCATTGTTTCCAATGTCGGATGTAACTTAAAAGACAACCCGCCTTTTGCATCGCAGCATCAAGAGGGCCTGGTATATTCTGAAAAACAGGTGTGGAAGGAAAAATATCAGGAAGGCATTGGGTGTGAAACAGTGGGTCAATTTGAGCGGGCTATCGAACAGTATCTGGCAGCCGAGCAAATCGATGGCTCTTTCGCGGATCTGCAGTTTCGCCTGGGCCGATGTTATTGGCAACTCGGAGAATTCCAAAAGGCAAATAAAAGATATATTCTGGCCCGTGAGTATGATACGCTGCGATTCCGGTCCGACAACCAAATCAACAGGATCATTGAATCTGTTGCCGCTGAGAGAGAGGACGAAGGTGTCTTTTTTGTGGACGCGGTAAAGGCCCTGGAAGCGAACAGTCCACATAATACACCCGGCACCGAACTGTTTTATGAGCACGTCCATTATCGATTTGCGGGTAACTACATCCTTGCACATACGATGTTTGAGAAGATCGAAACAATACTGCCTGATAATATAAAACAACAAAAAACAGATCGGCCCACACTGAGTCTGCAACAGTGTAAAGATCGTTTTGTTTACACAGCTTTTGAAGAATCTAATCTTGCCGCTCATGTTCTTGATGCATACATCAAAAAACCTCCTTTCACTTATCAACTGTATCATACAGATCGAATTAATGAATACAAAAAGAATATTGCGTGCCTAAAGACAGTATATAAAGAAACACCCTATCTCAAAGGAGTCGTTTCTCAATATAAACAAAGGATCCTCGAAAACCCAACAGACTGGAAACTCCATTACAAATTAGGGGTTGTTTTATTTAGAGGACAGCAAGAACCTGACCTTGCTTTGGATGAATTCAAACAGGTTGTCACATTTGTGCCGGATACTTTATCTTATAATTACATTTTACGGATACTGAAAAAGCAAGATAAACTTGACGAGTCAATCCGATATTATGAGCAGTTATTAAAAATAACCACCGGGAAATGGAACACTTATAATGACTATGCTGAAGTTCTCCGAGAACAAGGAGATCATAAAAATGCTATCAAGAACTTCCAAAAATCATTGTATCTTTTTCCTTCCCCAGACCTTGATATCTATATCTTACTGGCCGATTCATACAACAAGTCCGGCAATCGGCAAAAAGCATTACGTGTTATTCGCAAAGCTCTGAGATCTGCTAATAAAAATATGGCATTTGATGTCGCTGCGTTTTCCTCTTTGTTGCAGGGATTAGGTCAAACAAGACTGGCGATTGATTATTATGGGCAGGTTTTGGAGGTTAGTCCGGATGTCTTGCCAATCCTGAATAACCTGGCCTGGATCCTGGCCGCCCATCCAAACAATGATATCCGTGACCCCGCCCGGGCGGTTCAATACGCAGAAAGAGCCTGTGAACTGACTGGATATAAGCAAATCAACTCCCTGGATACCTTGGCGGTTGCTTATGCCGCGGCCGGCGACTTTCGCCTGGCAGTAACCACCGCTAAAAAAGCCATCGCCCTGGCGAAACAGAAAGGCCGTAAAGCACTGGTCCAAAAGATGCAAGGTCGTGTACGATTGTATCGGTCTAGAAAAATATATATTGATCCACAACTCGAATAACTGATATCTGTTAACGAAAGATTATTTGTGAAAGATCCCATTTATATATTAGGAGTTTCAGCTTTCTATCATGACAGTGCGGCCGCCCTGCTGAGGGACGGCCGAATCATCTCCGCTGCCCAGGAAGAGCGATTTACGCGGATCAAGCATGATCATCGACTGCCCGTGCATGCGATCGACTACTGTCTGCGGGAAGGAGCCATTGAAGCGAAGGATCTGGATTATGTTGTCTTTTATGAAAAACCCCTTCTCAAGTTCGACCGTCTTTTGGAGACGTATTTCGCCTATGCACCAAGGGGTTTTCGGCAGTTCCTGATGGGAATCCCCCAGTGGCTCAAACAAAAGTTGCATATTCCAAGAGAACTGGATAAGGCATTGGGTGGCGATTTCCATGGCAAGTTTGTATTTACGGGTCACCATGAGTCCCATGCATCCAGTGCGTTTTTTCCAAGCCCGTTTTCCGAGGCGGCGGTGGTCACGCTGGACGGCGTTGGCGAATGGACCACGGCCAGTGTCGGAATCGGACGGGACAATACGGTTGAGTTGTTGTATGAACTTCATTTTCCCCATTCGCTGGGGCTTTTGTATTCGGCGTTCACGTATTTTGCCGGTTTTAAGGTGAACTCCGGTGAGTACAAGCTGATGGGCCTGGCCCCGTACGGTGAGCCAGTCTATAAGGAATTAATCCTTGAGACATTGCTGGATCTCAAAGCCGATGGCTCGTTCCGATTGAATATGGACTACTTCACCTACTGCTATACGGACAGGATGGTTGGTAAAAAGTTCGAATCACTCTTTGGGGGCCCGCGACGGAAGCCGGAGTCTCCGCTTACTCAGCGAGAGATGGATATCGCAGCGTCCATCCAAAAAGTGACCGAAGAGATCATGCTGCGCATCGTTCGTTTTGCCCATGAAAAGACCGGCCAGCGGAATCTTGTTTTGGCTGGGGGTGTTGCGTTGAATTGTGTCGGCAACGGTCGAATCCTGCGTGAAAGCCCATTTGAGAAGCTATGGATCCAGCCTGCCGCAGGGGATGCGGGCGGCTCGCTGGGAGCGGCCTTGTTTGTTTATTACCAACTTCTGGACAACGTCAGGTGCGTAGATGAACAAAATGACCTTCAATCGGCATCCTATCTTGGACCGGCCTATTCAAATGACCAGATTCGCTGCTTTCTGGACTCCGTTGGAGCTCGGTATCATTGTTTCGAAAAAGAGGACGCACTGCTGGAGCAAATCGTCAACGCGATTATCGATGGCAAAGTCATCGGTTGGTTTCAGGGACGGATGGAATTTGGACCTCGGGCACTTGGCAGCCGCAGTATCATCGGCGATGCACAGAATGAGAAAATGCAGTCTCGGATAAATCTGAAGATTAAATTCCGAGAGTCTTTTCGTCCCTTTGCTCCAAGCATCCTGCGAGAAGATGCCAGCGACTATTTCAAGATGTCCCCCGACACTGAAAGCCCGTATATGCTGCTGGTGGCTCCGGTACAAGAGAATAAACGGCTGCCTCTTAAGGATACGCCTGATGGACTTTCGGGAATTGAACTTTTAAACGTCAAACGCAGCGTTGTGCCCGGGATTACGCATGTGGATTACTCCGCTCGCGTGCAAACTGTCGATGCCGATCGGCATGGGCGTTATTACCGTTTGATCAAGGTTTTCAAACAGAAAACCGGCTGCCCGCTTGTGATCAATACCAGTTTCAATATTCGTGGCGAGCCGATTGTTTGTACGCCGGAAAATGCGTATCATTGTTTCCAGTCTACAAATATGGATGTATTGGTGCTGGAGGACATGGTTGTGTTTAAAGATGAGCAATCTCAGATGAAACCCGTTGAGATTGACGCGTATTTGACTCAGTTCGAATTGGATTAAGGAGAGCCCATGGCGTTGGTATCATTAAATTTAAATCCTTCAGAAAAGCAACTTAAGGATTTTGGTTTCATTTCCCTCATTATGTTTTTTGTAATCGGACTGTTGTTATCAGGACTGGGCAAAATTCCAGTAAAAGGTTTTATGGTCTTTTGTCTGGTCGGTGTTGTCCTGTATGTCCTGAGTCGAATCTCTGTGGTATTGATCAAACCGATCTATCTGGGAATGATCTTCTTAACATTTCCCATCGGATGGGTTGTCAGTCACGTGATGATGGCGTTGTTTTACTATGGAATTATTACTCCTGTGGCAGTGTTATTTCGGCTTTTGAATCGTGACCCTCTGTGTAAGAGGTATGAACCGGACGAGGAGACGTATTGGCTCCGATATAAGCAAAAGCGGTCCGCTAAAGATTACTTTCACCAATTTTAGGAATGATCCATGTCTGACGAAAAAAGTTTTAAAGAGCTTTCAAAAGAAAAACGGTCCTCTCTGTTTCGGGAGTTCTGGGAATTCCTTAAGCATAATAAGAAGTGGTGGCTTCTGCCGATCATCTTGATCCTGCTGGGCCTCGGGCTCTTGGTGCTGTTAAGCAGTTCGGCCATCGCCCCGTTTATTTATCCGTTGTTTTAGCATAGCCGAATTGAGGCCCTTTCCTTTAACAGGCGGTAATATCGCTACTCCGGCGTAGACCGGGGGCGGGAAGAGGATAGAGGCCGGTAAAAACCGGAGTCTGAAAAATTCAAAAAGTGGTCGTTTCAACTCTCAGTATTTCAAAGAAGCGTTTCTATCGGTCTTTGCGGCGATTCGTATAAATTCTGCCCGAAAAAGTTGTGTAAATGATGTTAAGAAGGGGGGCGTTTTTGACGAAAAAGGGGCTGCGGACAGGGTATAAACTTATGGAGTGGAAAGTAGAGGGAGAGATTTTGGATACGCAACGGCGCAAACGAATCCGGCATTTGGTAGGCAGGCTCAATAAGGAACGCCGCCAGCAGGCAAAAAAGATCGATATTCTGTGCAACGATATGGTTTCTGCGCAGAAAGATTTTGTAACTCAAATCCAGTCGCTTATGTTCGGTGTGAACTTTTATGAGGCACTTATCGGACAGAGGTCACAGTCTGCCCTGCTTGATACCGCGGCAGTGTTTATAAGGGAAAATGTGAGCAATGCAAATGTAGCGATCTTTCTTCTTGAATCAAACGGATTTGCTCTGCATATAGTCGATAAAGATAAGCCGATAGAAATTGACGCCGCCAAGTTTGAAAGCTGCTTTACCAGTGAACTCGTTTCTGATATCAGCAGGGCAAACCATGTCTGCAGACTCGGCGATATGTTCGAAATGGGACTTGTCGGTAATCCCAGTGAGTTTGGCCGAATCTCGGTCGCGGCAATCCCACTAAACCGATTTTGCCAGCCGGTCGGCTTTATACTTCTTTACCGCGCCTCAGACAATGACTTTACGAATGAAGAACTGGAGGGGATCACGGGTATAAGAGCCGGCCTTTGCAGTGCTATAACAAACTGTAACCCAGAAGTGGTGCATAACGCAGGCTAAAAATAGTTCGGGTCGGTACTAATACTAATACTGATGCTGGTCAATTCCTCCCTTGGTTTTGCAGACAGCTCATTTTCCAGGAGTTTTCTTTCAGGCCCAATGATGCGTGCAAACACTTCCGGGTCCCGCGGATTTGTCATTTTGTCAAGCTCAGCCAGCAATCTCGCCGCTTCGGCCTTTTTTACATCGCCAGCCAGTTTCTTCCACTCCTGAAGTTGTTTTTTCAGGCCCTGATAATATGTTTCACTGTCCAGTGTCATCGCTGGTGTGTATCGAGATCGGCCCTGTGTAAATTGCCACAGCGCCGTTGATTGAAAGTCCGGGTCGTACTTTTGAATTTTTTCGGTCAACTTTTCGGCGGCTGCCAGTGCCTCTTCGGCGGCATCATATTCTTCAACGACCTCTGCAACGAGTATTTTTTCGTGCAGAGCAAGCATTGCATTTTTTGTCATTGCGCAGTCAATGGTACTGTCTCCTCTGGATTTTTCGGCCAGTTTAAGATAATTCTCCGCCGCAAGAGAGAAACCTTCTATAGCCTTTTTGGCATAATCGGTCATGGTTGTTCGGCACTTTTTGGCCATACTATTCAGGTTTGCTTTGCTGGTTTCCGAGCTGGAGGCAATGGATTTCAGTCTCAGCATTATGTGTTCGTTGAATCTGACGGTTCTTGCTGCTGCTGCGGCTTTTGTAAATATAGAGTCGGCAATCCTGGCGTTTGCGGTTGAGCGAAGTGAGCCGGAGATCTTTTTACATCGTTTTTCACTATCTTCCAGAACGGTTGTAACCTGCTGGACCACCTGGTCGTACTGTTGGCAAAGGCTTTTCAACTTACTGATGATATTTGTAACCTTTTTTGAGGTACCATCAATCTGTTTTTTAAGTTCCCTGAGCCTGCTGCTGTTTTTAGCTTTCTGCGGAGAGTTTTTGATGGCTTCTGCCTGGCTTTTCAGCAGCGCCAGATCCTTGCGGAGTTTTTTGTCCAATGGTGATGCAATATCGATTTGGCTCTGTATGAGGTTGACGTTATCCATGGCCTCCTGCGCTTTTAGTACAAACTCTTTTTTTGAGTACAGCAGGTCATATCCCTGTTTGTGCAGCATGTCCCTTTCTTTGCCGCGGGCGATTTCGCTGAGTTTAAGTTTCTCGTCAGACTGCCGCTGGATATCATCGGCGCGTTTCTGCACCTGTTTGGCCTGGTCCAGGAAGCTGTTTTTTTGTTCTGTTAATTTGGTTACATTGGCAGTTGCCACTTCAAGTCGTTTTTTTACGCCTGGAACCTGTTTATTTCCGTCTATCTGCTCTTTCAAAATATTTATCTGTTTACTTGCGGCGTTTATGATATCTTTCAGGTGTTCATATTCGATTTGGAGTTCGCCTGCGTTATGAATCGTCAGTGAGATTTTACCAAGTTCCTCATCTGCCTGGTAGTCGCAATCGTCCAGTTTGTCGATAATTCCCCTTGCGCTGTCAAGCGCAATGTTGACAGCAGTCATGCGTATCGGGTCGGCGGATTTACCAGCAGCCGACGATTTTCTCAGGGCCCTGTCAAGGTTGTCGAGTACCTTTTCGTTAGTGCCCGCGGCAAGGGCACTTGAGACCGATTTCCGCAATTCTTTGGCGGCTTTACTTGCAGGATCGTCAGAACAGGAGGCGACAAGGACCAAAACGACAATGACGCAAATAGATTTCTTACATATTTGAAACAGCATATCAACCTCGGCAAAATACAGATATATACCTTTATATACAAATAGCATGGTTTTGTCAAGGAATTTACTGCTTAAACGGGTAAAATTGGCTTGATTATATCGCAAAAGCAGTTATAATGGGCTAGGACAGCGTAAATAAATGAGGTGTAACAAATGGCTAAAGAACAAAAAGTGGGTTTTTTTCGCGGCTGGCCGGTCTATTTGGTGTTATTGTCACTCATTGTGCTGCTAGGCGTGGTGATAAAGAACCGTAATGAGGAAAAAAAAGTATCTTTCAAATTCCGAGACAATGAACCAATCGAGAAGGTAATAGGGGCCGAAAATTCAGTAGGGCAGCCAGTTCAGGAAACTCCCGCTGTCGGCGATAATGTTGTCGAATCGTGGCCGCCGGCAGAGGCGGAAAAAACTGAACCGGAAATTCCCGCCGTATTCAGTTCGCAGAAGGGGCTTGCCAAATTATTGGAGATCGTCCAGCGGCGCGGGGCATGGAACCCGATATTAACTTCCTGGTACGAAAAGGAGGCGCCGGATTTCAGCTTTACCGATATCACAGGCGCTACATCCAAACTGAGCGATTACCGGGGCAGAGAGGTTATTGTGCATTACTGGGCAACATGGTGCCCGGCTTGTAAGATACAAAAGCCGGACTTAATCAAACTTCGCGGCTTAGTCGATAAAACAGAGTTGAAGATAATCGCTATATCCAACGAGGATGACTCGAAATTGAAACAAGAAGCCAGCCTCCACGGTATAAATTATACGCTCGTATCTGTCAAAGGAAGCCAACCGGCACCTTTCGGCTATGTTAACGCGATTCCGACGAGTTTCTTCATTGACGAGCAGGGTGTAATCAAGGTTATTGCCGAAGGCGCGGTTTCGCTGGAGGAAATGCAGGCGGTACTGCAGGTTGAATAGTGGCCAATGGACGGCAAAAGGGGCGTTTTTTGGCATAAAAACAGTAAATACAGTGGAAAACTGCGGATTTTCTATTTTTTTCTGGACATGCGGCCTGCGGGGGTGTAAACTGCCGCATTCGCAGAAGTGGTAGTGGTGTTTTTGAGTTAAAGGCAGAATGATATGGCACATAAAAAAGGACAAGGTTCTTCAAGAAATGGGCGCGATAGTAATCCGAAGTATCGGGGTGTAAAGCTCTATGGCGGTCAGATAGCAAAGGCCGGCTCTATTATCATCCGCCAATGCGGAACGAAATTCAAACCCGGCTTTAATGTCGGTCTGGGCAGGGACTTTACACTTTTTGCTTTGAAAGACGGCGTTGTGCGTTTTCAGGGCAGGAAGGTTCATATTGTTGCCTGAAAATATTGGCATTATAGATTAGAAGGGTGGTTTTTGCCGCCCTTTTTTTTTGGTAGCCTGAGGGGACAGACAAATGGCGAAGTTAGAATCCAAGAATCCTCGTCAAAGCGCCGTTGAGGCAAGGTATCTTCTTATGCCCGGCCATGCCAACCCGCACGGTACCGCTTTTGGCGGTGCGATTGTGGCGTGGATCGATATGGTTGCTTCAATGGCGGCACAAAGACATTGCTGCAAAGAAGTTGTTACCGCTGGTATCGATTCGCTCAGCTTCAAGCACCCGATATATATCGGTGATCATGTTTTACTGAAGGCATGTGTTAATTATGCCGGAAGTACATCGATGGAGGTTGGTGTCCAGGTCAGCAGAGAGGATCCTTTTACCAACGAGCAAACCATAACAACTACCGCTTATTTAACTTTTGTGGCCCTGGACAAAAACAAGAAGCCGGCCCCTGTTCCCGCGATCGTACCGGTGGACGAAGAGGCAAAAAGGCGCTTCGAAAACGCAAAGTTGAGGGTTGAGGTAAGGAAAGAACTGCGGCAAAAGACAAAGTAATATTCTCAAACTGACCGATGGTCAGTTTGAAAGTGTAAAGTGTAAAGTGCAAAACTAAGGAGGCCGACTTCGTCGGCGGAATTAAATAAAAGAATACAGAAGGCATAAGGCAGAAAAAACGAAGAGTGTTACGCATAAAAAGGCCGGTTTTTCGGTTAGTACCCTGGGCATAAATTTGAGTAATATTACGGAATCAAGATTGTACAATATAACGGGTTTGCGGACGGGGCTGGCGGTCTGTGCCTTTTTGCTTGTCGTTTTGGCGGCGGGGGCGTTGGCGGAAACCGTTGAAGCAGCTAAAACAGCGGAAACCGTTGAAGCAGCTAAAACAGTGGAAACCGAATACTATGCTGTGTTTATAGAGAATAAGAAGGTCGGGTGGGCAGAGGGGCTGCGAACCGTCGATAAGGGGATCGTCCGCACCACTGAAAAAATGGAGATAACAATCGCCAGAGCTGGTACCTCTATGACCATAAAGACCGTTGAGACCGCTATCGAAAGTGAAGATGGACTTCCGATCGGTTTTGAGACGGAAGACAATACGGCTGGCGTGGTCAAAAAAGTAGTGGGCAAACTGAATAATGAGGGGAAAGTTGATATTACCACTACCACTACTGCTACCGGTGCGAGCCAGCAGATGACAATTGACTGGCCGAAAGGTGCGATGATGTCCGAAGGACTCCGCCTGCTCCAGATGCAGAAGGGACTGAAGGATGCGACCAGCTATCAGGCTTTCATGTTCAGCCCTGCTCTTCTAACCGCGGTGCCGGCTCAGATAAGTATCGGCGGCAAGGAACAAGTCGATTTGCTGGGCAGCGTGGTTGAACTTACGAAGGTAACGACGACGATGATGGTTATGATGCAGCCGTTTACCAGCGTAAGTTATGTTGACAGCCAGCTCAACGAGAAAAAAATAATCGTTCCGATGCTTGGTATGACTCTCGAAATGGTTGCCTGCGATAAGGCGTTTGCCCTTAGTGATAACGATGTGGTCGATTTTCTCGAACGGCTTTTGACACAGTGCCCGGCGGCCATTGCAGATGTTGGATCAAAAAAATCGATAACATACCACCTCAAGGGCGCGGATGCATCGAAGTTAAAAATACCCTCGACGGATAACCAGACGGTTCAGGTGCAAACCGATGGTACTATTGCAGTTACCGTAAAGCCGATTGAAGCTGCCGGCGGGGTGAAGTTTCCATACAAAGGCGACAGCGTCGAAATTCTCGAATTGCTTAAACCGACCCGGTATTTGCAAAGCGATGACGAAACGGTAATGGATCTTGCAAGGAGAGCAGTTAGCGGCGCAAAAGATGCCGCAACCGCTGTTGGACAGATAGAGTCGTTCGTGAATGGTTATATTACCGCCAAGAATCTTTCTGTGGGTTATGCAACGGCGGCCGATGTTGCCAGCAGCCGGCAGGGCGATTGCAGCGAACACGCACTGCTGGCGGCGGCGATGTGCAGGGCGGCCGGGATACCCGCCAAAGTTGTCTCCGGTATCGTTTACATGCCAAGCTTTGCCGGTCGAAAAGATGTTTTCATCGGCCATGCCTGGGCCGAGACCCTTGTGGGTGATAAGTGGATATGTATCGACCCGACCCGTGCGCCGGGCGGTTTCGGGGCCGGCCATATCGCACTTGCGGCAGGTTCGGGCGACCCGGTGGATTTCTTCTCAATGCTCTCGACTTTGGGCTACTTTACAATCGAAAAGGTAGTCTGCTCAAACTGACCGATGGTCAGTTTGGAAACTCAAAAATCAAAGATTAAAATGCAAAACTAAGGAGGCCGACTTCGTCGGCGGAATTTAATAAAAGAATGCACCCACAGATTGCGCAAATTAGCACGGATTAAATTTGCTGTCGTTTTGCGTTCAATTTTGTTTGTAAGAAGTTATTCAATCCGAATGTCTGACAGGACGAACTGAACGGTTGAAGTTCCATTGTAGTGGTTCATCTGTGGATGGTATGCGATGTTGAACGCCTCGGCATCGAGCAGTTTCTTTTCCATCGGGCCCATTCCAAAACCGATGCAGCGGACCGAGGCGGTGTTATCTGTTACGGCAATCTGCAGGTGGTCGCCTTTTGTTCCGACCCTTCGCGGCGGTGAAATCAGCCGGACACCGTTGGTGGCGAAAACAGGCTGAGGATTGGCCTGGCCGAACGGCTGGAGCATTCCAAGCTGGTTAATAAGTGAATGATTGAAATTGCGAATTTCAAAACAGCCATCAATATCGAGTCTCGATAACAGCTCTCTGTCCTTGAGGTTGTCTTCAGCATATTCTTCAAGGGCATCGGCAAAGGCGGCGATATTTTCCGGCTTTAACTTTAGACCTGCTGCCATGGGATGTCCGCCGAACCCTTCAAGATGCTGGCGGCAGTTCGTAAATGCCTTGTAAATGTCAAAGCCCGGAACGGAACGGGCCGAGCCTTTGGCCAGCGGGTCCGAGGAGTTTATAAGGACAGCTGGACGCATATAAGTTTCGACAATTCTTGATGCGACTATCCCGATTACGCCTGTGTGCCAGTTGTCATCGGCAATGACGATGGTTTTTCTGTCGGGGTGGTCAAGGGCCCCGGCGGAAATTTTTTCGCGGGCCTGCTTTAATATGTCTTTCTGGCACTTCTGGCGCAACTTGTTTTGCTCCTTGAGATACTCCGCGATTTTTGTACATCGCAAGGGCGCTTCCGAAGTAAGCAGCTCCACAGCCAGCCTTGCGTGTCCCATTCGGCCGGAGGCGTTGAGTATCGGCGCAAGACGAAATGAGGTGTGGTAGCTGTCAATTTCCTGACCGGTCAGGCCGGCCGATTCTATCAGGGCGATTATTCCCGGCAGCTTTGATTCGGTAACAGCCTTTAAGCCGAAACTCGCGAGCGTTCTGTTCTCGCCCTGCAATTCGACGACATCGGCGATGGTTCCAAGTGCGGCAAGTGTCGTCGCATCGAGCAGGAACCGGCGAAGCGGCGGTTCGGCTCGTTCGGATGATTTGAATTCGTTTACCAGCGCCCATGCCAGTTTGAAAGCAACCATCGCACCAGCCGATGCCGGGTTGGGGTAATTATTTATCTGCGGATGAACAATCGCGCATGCCTGCGGAAGAGTTGGGCCGATTTGATGATGGTCGGTTATAATCAAGTCAACACCGAGCGAGGCGGCAAGCTGGGCCTGGTCAATCGCGTTTATTCCGCAATCGACTGTAATGATAAGGTTAGTTCCGTTTGCCGCGATCTGTTTTATCGCCTCGTCGTTGAGGCCATAGCCTTCATCGACACGGTGGGGTACATAGTATTCCGCTTCCCTGCCCAGCAGTGAGAACAGCTTCCAGCAGATAGCGACACTGGTTATCCCGTCAACATCGTAATCGCCATAGATGGTAATTTTTTCGTTGGAGTTAACGGCCTTTTTTATTCGCGCCACTGCCGCGGTCATTCCGGGCATCTGTTCGGGGGTGATAAGGTCGTTAAGCTTTGGTTCCAGAAATGATTTTGCTATTCCGCTGTCAGTTATTTTTCGATTTATCAGTACCTGCCCAAGCACATCGCTGACGCCGAGCGCACTGGCCAACCGGCTGGCGGATTCCTTGTTCGGCGGCTGGACGGCCCATATCTTTTTTTGCATCCGTGCGGTTAACGCCATTTTTTCGGTATCCTGCATACATCGGTCAGGTTCATCACGTTCACAGGCGCTGATTATACAGGATGGTCACAGAAATGTCAAGAGGTAAAGGTATATTGAGCTGGTTATGTTACCAGCAGCAGGATTCCAAGACCGAGGAACAGGAGCGTCATAATGAGTTTAGAGGTCCCCAGGTGCCTTCCGAAGAAGTTGCCCAGAGTCTCGGATTTTACACCGAAGTATGTTATTATCAAGACGATTACAAGCGGCAGGATGAACATCAGATTGTACAGTATCAGGTAGGATATTGCTGTCATTCGAAGTGTTGACGATCTGGCAACGTACATGATAATGGGCAGATAGACCTGTCCGGTGCAGACTGATTCCAATATGGCCACGAATGCCCCTACACTAAGTGACCCGAAAACCAGGCCACGCGTTCCGATTCCAACTCTTATAACTTTGTGGATTTTCGCTTTTATTGACTTTGGCAGCCCAAGCGTCATACTCTTGACACTTTTGGTCCTCATGTAATTCACAAAGTCCACAAAACTCCACCCCGCCAAAATGAATGTAAAGACGACTACGATATAAGTTACTATTTTTGAGACGCCATGACCGACCAGAAAACTCTTTGCCGCTCCGAGCAGGCCGAGTCCGAGCAGTAAATAAGTAACGAATACGGAAAGGGTAAAGCCGACACCGACGACAATTAACTGGTATTTTGTTTTGCCCAGATACGAGAGCATCGAGATAAAGAAGATGATCGTTGTGAAGGCACACGGATTGATCCCATCGACCAGCCCCGCCAGAACAATGGCACCAATGCTGAACTTATTGAACTTTTCCATAATCCTGCTGCGCGGCTTTGCGGGCTCCGGCGGAAGGAGATTGGGCTCTTGCGGAAGGAGATTGGGTTCCGGCGGAAGGATATTGGGTTCCGGCGGGATGCTGCCTGTGGCGGATGAGTCGTTTGGCTCTTCAGTGGTATTTTGCAGGGGAGTTGTATCCGAAGTTTGCTCTGCAGGGTCGTTGGGTTCGGCTATGGCGGTACCGGGCGGCAAAGTTGGATCGGCCATTTCATCTATTATGGTTTCCTGCAACTTTTCAATTATGGCATCGACTTCAATGAGAGATTTATTGCCAATAAAGATTACCGGCGGGGCGACCTCCTCTTCTATTTCATATTTTTCGCAATACTCCAGGAATTTTTCGAGGTTGGTTGTCTTGGAATCATCTATGTCGTATTCTTTGATAGAGATAAATTCTTCAAAACCGGCAATTATCTCCGGCAAGGCCTTTTTGAATTTGAGACAGTTCTCGCAGCTTGCTGAGCTGAAATAAATTATCTTTACCAGGTCGTCCTGTCCCTGCAGCTGCTCGTTGGGGTCGGCAGCTTCCATACCGGCGGCAAATTGCCCACATGACATCAATACCAATATCGCAAATAATATTATTTGAAAAAATCGTTTTTGCATTTTATTTCCAGAAACACGAAACCGTCTGTGCATTCGACCTTTTATCGTCAATTATCATCATAAACCTTAGTATCACAGCAAAATTTGGGTTAAAATTTACCCGGTTTTACATAAGATACAGGGCGTATTTCCTTTTTATACCCTCATATACAGCCCGCCGTTGACGGCGATGTACTCTCCGGTAATGAACTCAGCATTGTCGCTTGCAAGGAACAGGATAGCTTTTGCAACATCATCGGCGGTTCCGTTTCTGCCAAGCGGAGTTTCTTTGGCAACAGCGGTTTTTCTTTCGGGGCTGCTGAACTGTTCGTGGAAGCGGGTTTCGATAAGGCCCGGTATGACACTGTTTACCCTTATCCCGAACGGTGCGAATTCTTTCGCCATAGCGATAGTCAGTGTAGCGACGGCGGCCTTTGCCGCGGCGTAGATGCCGGAACCTTCGCCCCCGCCGTTGTGGCCGGCTACCGAGCCGATGTTTATGATATTGCCTTTGGATTTTTTTAGCCCTCCAAGGGCTGCCTGAGTCGCAAGGAACACACTGCGGACATTGGTCGCATAAATATCTTCGTGATAGCTTAGCGGCGCAGTTTCGATTGGGTGCCTTGCGATAAGTGTGCCGGCGTTGTTTACAAGTATATCAATGCCGCCAGCGGTTTCGAGGAAGCTGGTTATCATTTTATTGGTCTGTTCTTCATCCCGCAAATCGGCTGCGAACATACAGCCGGCGGAAAGTTTTTTGACCTCGGCGAGTGTATCTTCTGCGCCGGTCTTCGTTTTAAAGTAGTGTACACCGACGAAACAGCCCTGAGAGGCAAATGCCTTTGCGGCAGCTGCGCCTATTCCGCTGCTGGAGCCGGTAACCAGTACCTTTTTACCTTTCAGGTCCTCATAAATCATTTTCATTTTCCTCGTCGCTGTTCTGTATCCTTTCCAGCCCTGACGTGAACTTTGCAAGTTTTGCCCCGCCCTCGTCATATTGGGCCTGTGCGTTCCGCAGGTGCTTGCCCAGAACATCCCAGTTGGAGCTGAAATTGTCCATATCGACGTTAAGCTTTACGAGGTCACGGCGGATTTGTGCGGCCTGTTTTTCTATTTGCATACCTTTTAGACCCATTACAACCGTCATAAGGTAGGCATACAGCAGGTTTGGTGAGACTGGTATAACCTTTTTTTCGAGTGCATAGCTGACGATATCCATCTTGTCAGACGGATAGTTTATAACCGTTTCGTAATAGATATTTTCTGCTGGGATGTACATCAGTGCAAAGTCGAGCGTACCCTCATCCGGCAGAATATAGCTTTCGGCAATCTTGTCGATGTGTTTGGTAACATCGTTCTGGAACTGTCTGCGCAGCTTATCTTTCTGCTGGTCGTCTTCAGCCTTTATCATCGCCTGAAAACTTGGCAGGGGAAATTTTGCATCAATTGGAACCGAATAGTCAGGCATATTTACAAGTGCATCAACAATCTTCCCGTTTTTGAATGTATGCTGAACAGCAAAGTTCCCCTTAGGCAGTATTGTGGCCAGCAGATTCTCCAGCGACATCTCACCCATCTGTCCGCGGAGTTTCGGGTTCTTGAGAATATCCTGAAGGCTGTGGACATCGGTGCCAAGCTGGATCATCTGGTCGCTGGCATTTTTCAGCTGGCCCATCTGTTTGTTGAGATTACCGATAGTTGCCATACTCGTCTGCAAATACTTGCCGATATCCTGCTGGCTGGTTGCGAGATTTTTTTGCATGGCCAGGCTGTGGTTATCCTGCGAAGTTCTTATCGCCTCAAGCTGCTGGCTAAGCAGGTTTATCGAGGCGGATTGTGCAGCCTTTGTTTCCTTTTCGGCCTGGCTGCCCTTTATAAGCCACACCAGCAGGCCCAGTACGACCAGTGTAAGTACAACTGAGATCGTAATCGAAATTATAATCAAAATAGACATTCTTATTATTTTCTCCTGATTTTCGCTGATTATAAGCGGTCCTGCCCTTTTTTCACAGTATATTCTCAAAAATGTGCGCCGGTTTACCAAATCCAGCTGCATATTTCTTTTGTTGATATTTGGCACTAAATGTGTTGTTTTTTTACAACACTCTTCAAATGTCCTGCTATTCAAGAACTTAGGACCTATAAAAATACCTGAATTTGTCATTTAGAGATTATGATGTTTATAAAACACAACGGGCTGGCATAATTTGTCACATTCTCATAGTTGCGAAGACATTGTTTTTGCCTTTATAACCTCTTTTGTTGTACGGATTTATCTATAATTGCCTGCTGCCTGCTGGTTGGTGTGTCGTTTTTGGCATAGACGTTGCACCTATGTGACCTCAATCTGCGGGTATTATTTGGGCGGAGGCGTGCTTTGGAGGAGGGAAGCCTCTGTCCAGGACATAATCAGGGGCAATGGATGTTTATATATTGCCTTGAGAGGGATATGAGGGAGCTGATTCGGAGGAGTTGGCTCCCTATTCTCTTGCGCCGTTCGGGCCTCTTACTTTTTCCGACAGCACCAATTCTATAGGAATTTTCTGTCAAGTTTTCCGTTTTGTGTTTATACTTGGCGGTATGCAGAAGGCGGCTTTTAGAATAATCGATGCGAATTTCAACCGCGGCCGTGAGGCGGCGCGCGTTATGGAGGAATACTGCCGATTCGTCCTGAACTCGGCGAACCTTTCTGCTCAGTGCAAGAGTCTTCGTCATCGTCTTTGCGCGGCGATCGCGGAGTTTGACTCCGGCAGGCTTATTGGTGGCAGGGATTCTCAACGGGATGTCGGCGCAGGTTTGCAGGTAGCCGGCCAAATGGCCCGAGTCAGCTTGAAAGACTGTTTTACCGCGGCAGCTAAACGACTGCCGGAAGCACTGCGGGTACTTGCGGAAACGGCACAGACGCTGGATAGCGGCTCCGGTCAGGTCTTTGAACAGCTTCGCTTTGACTGCTACAGGCTGGAAAAGCAGATAGTTACTTTCAGCAGTTCTATGGAAAGATATTCCGGTGTCCGGCTGTATGTTATAATTACGGTAAAGCAGATCAGCCAGAGCCAGTGGGCATTGAAAACGGCTGCCGATTGTGCCGCTGGCGGTGGAGATTGTATTCAGCTTCGCTGCAAGGGGATAGGCGATGCCCGGCTTTTCACACTTGCCGGCGAGATGGTAAAAGTCTGCCATGATAACGGTTCGCTTTGTATTATCAATGACCGCGGCGATATTGCTATCGCCGCAGGTGCCGATGGTGTGCATCTCGGCCAGAATGACCTTCCCGTCGAGCAGGTTCGCAGGCTGCAGGCGGAGCCGATGATAATCGGGCTGAGTACGCATAATATCGAGCAACTTGAAAAGGCAATTGCCTGCAGTGCGACTTATGTCGGCCTTGGGCCGGTTTATGCTACTGACACAAAACCCGGCGTTGAACCTGCAGGGCTTGGGTACGCCAAAAGGTCGGTGGAGTTGCTGTCGCAAACGGGCATCGGCCACGCAGCGATTGGTGGAATAAATCTGGAAAATATCGATGAGGTGTTAAAAGCAGGCATCAGAACAGTAGCAGTTTGTTCGGCGGTGACAGATGCTGATGCACCAAAGACAGCCTGTAAGAGACTTAAAAGCAGGATAATCTCATATTAACATGGTGCGTAAGCGTCTTTTCTGGAGGTAGTTCACAAGTTATCCACGAAGGGGTCGAGTTCTGCTAACAGCTTAGTAATTGGTGAGGTTGGCTTGCAAACAATCAATTATAAACCGTCTGGTCGGTATGGTGATTGGCCGGCAATAAGCTTGGTTTTTGTAAGTCTTTTCAACTCAAACGATTGCAAACGATTAGCCGTTTGATTTGAATATCAGGCGGCCTTACGAAAAAATGATGTATTACCAGCCCGAAAAGTAACCTCTCAAATAGGTTGTCAGACAGTCTGGCGGCGGGGTTTTCCACAAGTTATCCACGCTCGTCGGTGAAATACTCACAGCAACAGCCAGATAGGATGCATCGACAGTGAAATAGTGCCAAAAAAGGGTCTTACAGTTATATTGCCTATTGTATAAGGGCGGTTACAATGATACAAATGATCTAAATGATATAAATATTATTAGAAATGAATTTAAGCAAGAGGGTTTTCAAATGGGAAAAGGAATTATAGGTATTGGCGAGTCGGTTCACGCGTCGATTCCAAAGCCGGCCGAGGCAATGAAGAAGCTGGTGGCGATGGGAAAAGACGGTTTTGTTGCGGACAGTGTTCCTCTTGACTATATCAAGGGCCTTATCGAGTCGCAAGCCGATGAGGGTGCCGCTTACATTGCAGTCAATGTCGATGCACTTGGTGAGGATGACTCTGCGATAGCAGTTGGACAGATGCGCGAATATGTCAAGCTTGTCCGCAAGTTCGGCAAAGGCGTGCCGGTATGTATTGACAGCAGTGATGATGCCGTTCTCGTCGCCGGTCTCAAAGAGTGGTTTGATACCGATGAGCCGGTAAAGCAACCGCTGGTAAATTCGATTAAGGTTTACTCTGCTGACGAGATGATGCCGTTAAAGTCAGACTACGATTTTTCGTTTATAGGTATGCTGATGAGCGAGTCAGCAGCGACCGGGCCGGGCGGTTCTCATTCGGTGGACGAGTTGTTCGCACTTGCAAAAGAACTTTTCGACAAGGCTGTTGATAAATACGGCTTCAGGCCGGAAGAGATATTTTTTGATACGACGGTCTTTCCGCTTGCGATAGATATGCCGATGCAGCCGGGGGTTCCAGGTTACACATACCGCGCTTTTGAGACGGTCAAAAAAATCAGAAACGATTCACAGATGAAGGACGTTCATTTTTCATTTGGTGTAAGCAATTGCTGCAGGGATCTGCCGGGCAGAAAAATCGGAATCTGCAGGGCGTATGTGCAAAAGGCGATGGAATATGGTCTTGATGCAGGTATCGTAAATGTCTCTCACCATTTCGGAGAAAAACCCGCGGACGAAGAATTAGTCAAGCTGGTGGATGCTTACGCAAAATTGGACGGTTCGGCGGATGCAACCATGAATGCGATGACGCTGATGGGTCAGTTCTGTGCCTCAGCAAGGAAGTAGGCACACATATTGTCTCAGTCGGATTGGGGTATAGTAATTTTAAGGTTTTAAAAGTCCTTGACTCGCACGGATGGTTCGTGTAAAACGGGGTTGTTGATAGACAGTAAAATTCAATAGCTGGCGCAGCATATTTTAGGAGACATTGCAAATGGACGATAATATTGAAAACCCAGACCAAAGTTCTCAACCACCACAGCCGGCCGGGGAAACTTCAGTCGAGCAGGATAAGGATGCAAGGAAGTGGGCGATGTTTGCTCACCTTTCCGCATTTGCCGGTATTATTGGTATACCGTTCGGTTCGATTTTAGGCCCACTGATTCTATGGTTAATTAAGAAAGATGATTTTAGCTATGTCAATCGGCAGGGCAAGGAAGCGTTGAATTTCCAAATCTCGATGACACTTTACGCTCTTGCGGCAACACCGTTGCTGTGTCTGGCAGGACTTGCTGCGATTGTGTGGGCGGCACTGGCAATTATTGATATTGTCTTTGTAATCATTGCAGCAATAAACGCGAATGATGGCAAGGACTATCGCTACCCTCTTACTTTCAGATTTGTGAAGTAGTTGCCTGGATGTAACCGGTTTTCTCAGCAGGACATCCTGCGCAAATACAGTTAATTTCGGTGAAAAATCCTTATAGTTGGTTTTTGCGGCTCTAAGGGGTGTTTTTTTGTGATAAAAAAATATTAAAAACTACTTGCCGGATAGAAGTCATTGCTGTATAGTGAGTTGCGATGGGTGTAGTTTGCCAGCCGGATTGTGTGCCAGGGAACGGCAGTCAGTGCAGTAAGGACAGGATGTATAACACTAATTTGGGTTCTTTTGAGGATATCGAGGTAATCTATGGCAACAATTACGAAAAAAGAGCTAATTGACCGCATCGCCGATAAGACACAGGCAAAGCGAGTGGTAGTCAAGCGAATAGTACAGTCTTTTCTCGACGAGGTTATCGAGGAACTGGCGAAGAATAATCGGCTTGAGTTTCGTGACTTTGGTGTTTTCGAAACTAAGAACCGTGCCGCAAGGGTTGCTCAGAATCCGAAGACTCTTGAACGCGTTCAGGTTCCCGCCAAACGCACGGTAAAGTTCAAGACGGGCAGATTGATGAAGCAGAAACTTAGTGCTCCCGTCGCTTCCATCGGAATGGAATAATCAATTAATTATCCCGGCAAAAGGCAGAGGGTGGTGCAAGGGTAGTTTGCGATTGACATACCGGCTTGAAGCGGTGTTCGGTGGAGACCGAGGTCGCTCGTATTCTCGTTGAAATAATTGGCGGTGAAATGTGTGGGAAGTCAAGAGGGAGGTATTATGATATCGGCCGGGATGCAATCCGGTTTGGGCTGCAGGGTTCTGGTGCTGAACAAGCATTATATGGCCCTGCATATCGTTAATGCCAAGAGAGCATTCTCACTTCTATTCAAAAATCAAGCCGAGATAATCTCCTGCGACGAGGGACTCTATTCAAATCATGACTTCGATTCGTGGCAGCAGTTGAGCGAGTTAAAGCGCCACTTTGAAGCTGACGAGCATGACTGGATTTCCACGGTTAATTTCGATATAGTTGTTCCCCGAATTATTCGTCTCTTGTTTTACGATCGTCTTCCTCGAAAGCCGGTAAAGTTTAATCGCCGTAACATTTACGCCCGTGACCATAATCGCTGCCAGTACTGCGGTAAAAAGCATTCGATGAGCGAACTTTCGCTTGACCATATTATTCCAAGGAGCAGGGGAGGTGCATCCACCTGGGAGAATATGGTATGTGCCTGCACAAAATGTAATGTCAAGAAGGGTGGGCGAACGCCTAAACAGGCACACATGAGGCTTATCGCCAAACCAGTGAAACCAAAGCGCAACCCCGTCATTCATTTACATATGAATCACCAGCGGTACAAGAGCTGGAAGCAGTTCCTCGACAATGCATACTGGTCGGTCGAACTAACATAACTCAAACTGACCGATGGTCAGTTTGAGAGTGTAAAGTGCAAAGTGTAAAGTGAAAAACTGAGGATTCGGCCTACGGCCGAGGCTATTCTAATAAAGTAATCAATAATCAATTAAAACGGTGCTCTCGAATCGGTCAGGCAGAGTTCGACGAGTTCATCAATAATGGCAGTTCCGGCGCACATAACCTTATCGGCGCCTCCCCAGTACAGCTTCAACGAACCATCATCTTCGGCGACCGCACCGCAGGTAAAGACCACATTATGGACATAGCCGGTAACTTCCCATATATCCTCCGGCTGCAGAATCCAGCGGTCGCCAACGCCGAGTATAACCTGCGGGTCGTCAAGTTTGTGCAAACATACGCCGAGTCGATATACACAGCCATCCATTGTCGGAAAAACTCCGTGATAGATATTCAGCCAGCCTTTGCTTGTTTTAATTGGCGGTGCGCCCGGGCCTATCTTCATTTCGTCCCAGTGATACGGCTCCGGCTTGAGTACGACCCGCGAATCGCCCCAGTATTTCAAATCGTTTGAGAAACTGATCCACATCGACCACGGCGAAATATCCGAGTGCGGCCGGTCAAGGCGAACATACCTGCCTCCGATCTTTTCCGGGAAAATAACGGTATTGCGATAGTCGGCCTGGGTGATCATCGCGACCCGCTGAATGGTTTTGAAGTCGGTCGTCTTTGCAAGTCCGGTTCGCACACCGTGCTTTGAATATGCGCTGTAGGTTATGTGGTAGGCATCGTCAATAAAAGTTATCCGCGGATCCTCTACTCCGAACGCTTCATATTCCGCGAATATCCCTTCCTTTTGGGGCACCATAAACGGCTTATCATCTGCTGTGAACTTGAACCCGTCGCTGCTTTGGGCCAGGCCGATTATCGATCTGCCGTTATCCTTATGAGAACGGAACAGCATTATATACTTACCGTCATATTTTGCGACACCGGCGTTATGAACCGTCTCGACCTTATAGGGTATATCATCTTTGGTCAGTATCGGATTACCTTCGCAGCGTTTTACAAATTCTTTCTTCATGATATTACTCCGTTTGAATTTGTCTTACTTTCTCGACTAATCTTTTATTATTACCCGAACTTCGAGCGACCCGGCATTACCCGGATTACGACCACCGAATACCGTATCGGTATCCTCAATAATCACATAATACGACTGCCCCTGCTGGACCTTTGCGGTTAACCATTCCACTTTGTCAGATTTTGTAAATTGCTTTTTAATAACCTTTCTTTCGGCGTCAACCAGATAGGTCCACGCTCCCTTATCTCCCGAATCATCCGCTCCACCACCTATGCCGGCCCGTAGCACAACGGACTTTGCACCATAGTCCTCTACCGCGACAGGATACTCGAGTTTCCTCCCTGAATCACTACTAATATGCCAATTGTCTCTTGGCTTGAGCACTTTGACTATATCCGATTCCGCACTTCTCACTATCCCCACCGGAATTACCGTTGCCGAATAATCCTTTTCCCCCACATTTACCAGCAGATAATGATGCCTTCCGCCTCGTTTTTTTTCTCCCTTCGAAATGACCGCACCTGTTGTCCCAAGCGTATAATACTGTATGCCATCTTTCCTGCCATAGTAACGCATTTTATGGTCATGTCCCGCGAAAACCGCCCGCACATTTCTCGCCTCTTTCAATAATTTATGAACTTTTTCCCAGTCCTTACCATAGCCGCCCTCTTTCCACCGAGGATGATGTAAAAACAAAAACACATGTTTTATGTTCTGCGCCTTATTCAGAGTTTCCTTCAACCATGCCATTTGCCTGGAGCTCATCTTCTGGTTTGCGGGATTATCATAGCTTTTGGCGCCCGTGACGGGGTCGCCCTCGTCGGAAAACAGTGTGATAAACAAACACCTCTTATATTCAAACGAATACCACAACGGACCGAAGGCATGTTCAAAATCTTCTTCATGTTCAGTTTTCGGCTTTCCTTCACCGCGCCAGTAAACATCATGATTTCCCGCTACAGGATACCACTCCATCGCCAAAGACTTGACAACTTCGCGATGAGCCTTTGCCTGTTCCATCCATGCGGAGCGTTCGTTATAACCCGTGATCAAATCACCAACAGTAAACACAAACTCAGGGTTGAGGACATTGATCTCTCTGACCGCCTCGGTCATAACCTCCAGGCCTTCGATAAAATCACCGCCGGTACAGTCGCCGAGAATCACAAAACTAAACTGCTCCTTCTCGGCAGGGGCATATACTTTCTTAGTCTTCTCCCGAGAAGTAGAAACCAGTATGCTGCCGGCAAATGTAACGCCTGATAACAACAAAACCGCAAACCAATAAAACCTCAATTCCTTTTTCATTTTTTCGTATCCTTCATATTTTTTTCTGGTAAGTTTTCCTGTTCAGATTTTATCTTATTTAAATCTATCCTGGCTTTGTTAATTAATGTCAAATAATCTTCCTCCGCTTTGAACTTCAAAAGGATGCTGATTTCCAACACCTTTGGTTCTTCTTTCATTTCAATAGGCTCAAATGCTGAAGATACATTTAAATGAACTTTCCGATGTTTTCTCTCATCCGCCCGGATTACTTCCTTAAATCGCACAAAAGCATCCACGGCTTCGGGTGTTAATTTGAAAGTTGTTGTCCGAACAACCCGCTTTCGAAACATGCCCCTGGTCTCTTCTTTTCTATCAATGATTTCAAGTGGGAACGCATAGATATCATTGCTGTCGTTATCCAAAAAACCTATGTCTAAACGGCTGCCTTCTTGTTTTGGAACAAAATCAGGAGAAATGATCCTGGCCCTAAGTTCATTTGGATCAATGGCAGCCACATCCTGGATTGAAAAATCTTTCATTCGCCACATTGTACCAAGCGGAACCGAGCCGCAGCCGGCCAGGATTGAAACTATCGAAAATACAATGATGGTTCGTTTCACTTTTTGGCATTCTCTCTTCGGAAGATTTCTTCATATACTTTTTCATACCCTGCGACCATACAGTCTATACTGAAATTTTCTTTTACATGCTTTCGGCAGGTAAGCGGGTCAATCTGGTCAATCTTACCGACCGCCTCTACGGCTTCGGCGACATTGGTAACGAGAAACCCCGTTTTACCATCGGCGATTACCTCTCTTGGCGAGCCTCTGTCGTACGCGATTACCGGTACGCCGGCGCCATTGGCCTCTGCTAAAACCAGCCCGAACCGTTCCGGCAGTTCGTTCAGGTGCAGCACCGCATAAGCCTCCTTAAACAAAGCGTTCCGCTCAACAGGGCCGACCGGGCCGATAAACTTAATCGATTCGCCATCGATAAAAGGTTTAACGAGGTTGTCGAAATACTCCTGATCCTGAATAATGCCTGCGATTATCAGATCCATCCCTGCCTCTTTGGCTGTCTGGCAGGCGAGATGCGTTCCTTTATCGGGATGTATTCGTCCTAAGAAAACCAGCTTATCGCCGCGTTTTGCGCCGACGGTTAAGTTTGACAAATCAATCCCGTTATAAACTGTCGCAAGATAATCAAGCTCCGGGTCGCGGTCCGAATCGCTGATAGAAACATAATACACACCTTTATACTTACGATAGACCGGCCGGATCGCATCCGAAGAAAACCCATGAACCGTAGTAATCATCGGCGTATTTATCAATCGCGAGAATGTCAGCGGAATGAAATCAAAACTATTATGAATAAGGTCGAATTGGCTAGCCATCTCCATAATCTCGGAGATGTGCAGAATCTCGACCACCTTTCTATCCGCGTTTTCATCCTCTTCATAGCCTTTTTCAATCACTGCATGCAGTTTCGCCTCAGTAATCGAATCAGCCGTTGCGAACAATGTTACATCTTTCCATCCCCGCCTTATGAGCCCCTCGGTGATATTGCTTGCCACGGTTTCCCACGCCCCATATTGTCTTGGCGGTGTCCGCCATGCGACGGGTGAAAGTATCGCTATCCGCTTGGATTTGTAGTCCATTTTGAAACCTTTCCAATATACCCCTGTTATTAAACCGAGGCATTATAATAGGATTTTATCTTGATTAAAAGCAAATTAACTCATAAAATCCGTACTCAGCCTTAATTTAAGGAAATCATTAGGAGATCAGCCGAATGTTAGTAGAGAGATTTGCCGAAAACCCTTTAATTACACCCGCCGATGTACCGCCCAGCAGAGATGATTACGAAGTCGTTGGGGCCTTCAATGCCGGTGCCGTTGTCTATAACAACAAAACCCTGTTGCTGTTGCGGGTTGCCGAACGTCCCGCAAACAAATCAAATGATGAACAGGTAGCACCAATACTTGACCCCGAAACCGGCCGAATCAATCTTCTAAGAGTCAAAAACGACGACCCCGATCTCGAAATCCCCGACCACCGCATATTCTACTACAAAAAAGAAATGTATCTTACGAGCATTTCGCATCTGCGGATAGCCCTCAGCGATGATGGTATAAATTTCGAGATAGACCCTGCGCCAGCGGTTTTTCCCGAAACTGATTATGAAACCTATGGCCTCGAGGATCCGCGGATAACACAGATTGGCGAGCTGTTTTATATCAGCTATAAGGTAGTTAGCCAGTACGGTATCGCAACCGGTTTGCTGACGACGACGGATTTTAAGGAGTTCAAGAGGCACGGGATTATATTCTGTCCGGAGAATATCGATGTCGTTTTGTTCGGCGAAAAGATTGGCGGCAAGTTTTACGCTCTTACCCGTCCGGTTCCGTGTCATATAGGTCCCCGCGGCATCTGGCTCGCATCGTCAAGCGATGCGATCAACTGGGGCGGCCATCGTCCGCTCATCCTTCCCCGACCCGGCGGGTTTGATGGTTCAAAAACCGGCGGCAGCTGCGTTCCCATAAGGACCGACGACGGCTGGCTCGTAATTTATCACGGCTCTGACGAGGACGATAAATATTCACTCGCTGCTGCGCTTCTGGATATTGACGACCCGTCAAAGGTGATCGCCATCGCCGAAAAGCCGCTTATGCAGCCGGAGGCCGATTACGAGGTAAAGGGTTTTTACGGTAATGTCATTTTCGCATGCGGTGCGATAACCAAGCCGGACGGTACGGTTACGATTTATTACGGTGCCTCTGACGAATCTACCGCTGCGGCGACCACAACAGTTGCCAAAATCCTCTCGACAATGAAGTAGCCCCAGCCGTTTCGGCCATTGGCTAAATAAATTTTACAAACCATACACGATTTTTAGCCCAATATTGCGATTTTTGAAAAATTTTTGAAAATCCCAAAAATAGTTTGCAACATTTCACCATCTCAAGCGTCTATACATATAGAGCACTATTCATCACCCTCCTCCGAAGCCAGGTTCTGTTTTATTGCGGAATCTGGCTTTTTTTATGCCACAGCTCGCTAAATTCACAAAAAGTGGCGATATTGCGAGAATTCCCTTGACTTTTAGTCCTGTATTTGGTTACAATGGAGTGCGTTGAGGAGGATGTGCTGCTCGCGACATGAGGGTGATGTTGTGAGCAGTTTTTTTATGTACCACCGAAGGTAGTCATCGTTACGCCAAAGTGCATTTTGGCTGCCCTGTGATCCCGTGGGCTTTGGCTGGGGGCAAATACTTTCTTGACAACTCTCCTGCCTGAGGCAATAATAGGGATGGTTAAGATTGGGGACGGAACTGAAACTTGTTTATTTGAACAGGATTGATAGATGAATGTTAAAGGAGTAGATTTCAGAAAGATTATTCCCTGTCTGGATGTAAAGGACGGGCGATTGGTCAAGGGTGTCAATTTCGTTGAACTCAAGGACCTCGGCGACCCTGCCGAAGCCGGTGCGGCATACAGCCAGGCCGGTGCCGATGAACTTGTTTTTCTCGACATTTCAGCTACCCTTGAAGGGCGGAAAACAATGCTCGATTCCGTCAGGAGGACTATCGAGGCAATTAATATTCCGCTTACCGTTGGCGGCGGTATTTCAAGCTGCGACGATATTGAGGCTCTTATGGATATTAGTGTCTCAAAGATTTCCATCAACTCAGCAGCAGTCAAAGATCCGGACTTCGTAAAAGAAGCCTCCAGCTCTTTCGGCCATCACATTATTACGGTCGCGATTGACACAAAAAGATCTGATGAGCTGGCCTCTGGTTTTGAGGTAATGATTGATGGCGGGACGAAGGCTACAGGACTTGATGCTGTCGAATGGGCAAAGAAGGTTGAGGGGCTTGGCGCCGGCGCAATATTGCCAACGAGTATGGATACCGATGGTGTGCAGGACGGATATGATATACCGATGACCCGTGCCATTGCAGATGCTGTTTCGGTTCCCGTAATAGCATCAGGCGGTGCTGGGACGCTTGAACATCTCTACGAAGCAATCGACGCAGGTGGCGCCGATGCCGTGCTGGTGGCTTCGATAGCGCACTTCGGAACCTTTACGATTCAGCAGATGAAGGAATACCTCGACGAAAAAGGTGTTCCCGTACGATTATAAAACGATGGGTTCAGAATACGGAGTGTGTAGATGAAGACCAAAATTTTGCTCATTGCCCTGTCTCTTACAGCGGCTCTTACCTTTTCAGCGTGTAAAGGACCTGGCGATGAAAAGGTTCAATACGATAAACCTCTGCCGCCGGGCCAACTGGCACTTAGAAGAATCGTGGACCCATGCGATATTCCCGATTTTACCATAGCCTGCTGCGATAAGAGTAATCTGAAGGCTGCGGTACAAAACAGTCTCAACTATCTGAGCAAACCATCCAGCAAACAGTTCTTCCCCTACGGCTATATAACGCACGAACATGCCGTTGCGAGTTTGAATGAATTTGCCGATTTGCTCGATACAGACCTGGTCGGAAGAAAACTGAACGCTGCTATTGTCAATCGTTTCGATGTTTATACTTCCGTCGGATGTGATGATAAAGGCACGGTTCTGTTCACCGGATATTATACACCAATTTTCGATGGCTCACTTGAATGGACAGAGCAGTTTGCTTATCCGCTATACAGCCAGCCGGATGATTTAGTTAAAGACTCTTACGGGAAAATACTCGGCAGAAAATCGGCGGCAGGGGTTATTTCCAAATATCCGTCAAGGAAGGAAATCCGGGCCTCACAAATACTTCAGGGCACTGAGATCGCCTGGCTGGGCAACCCGTTTGAGGTCTATATCGCACATGTCCAGGGCTCGCTGAAGATAAGACTGCCGGACGGTGAGCTTATTACGATGGGCTACGCCGCCAGTAACGGACACGAATACCACAGCATCGCAAAGGATATTGTTGACGATGGGAAAATACCAGCCGAACAAATGAGCCTTGATGCGATGATAGATTATTTCAGCAGTCATCCGGAAGATACCGCAAAATGTACAAACAGCAATCCTCGATTTGTTTTCTTTCGCCAATCAGATGACGATCCTCGCGGAAGTCTGAACGAACCTGTAATTGCCAAAAGGTCCGTTGCCACCGATAAAGACATTTACCCGCGAGGCTGCCTGACATTTATGGAGACAAAGCTTCCCCGCCTCCACCGCGGTGAAATTGCCATTCGTACGTTTACCGGTTTTGCACTCGACCAGGACACCGGTGGAGCAATTCGCGCACCTGGCAGATGTGATATTTATATGGGGCAGGGCGAGGCAGCCGGAAAATTAGCGGGGAAAATCTACCAGCCGGGCCGATTCTATTACCTATTCTTAAAATAATGATTGCGAAATTATGGCTAATTCATCCGGAAAAATCAGTATACAGTTTCTTGGCGCAACTGGGAATGTTACCGGCTCACGGTTCCTTTTACAGGCTTGCGGAAAGAATATTCTTATCGATTGCGGACTGTATCAGGAGCGGGATCTGCGGGCCAGGAACTGGGATCCGTTCCCGTTTGAGCCTGCTAAGATCGATTTTGTCGTACTTACCCACGCACATCTTGACCATTGCGGATATTTACCCAGGCTCTCGGCGCAGGGATTCGGCGGCAGGATCTTTTGCACTAACGCCACCGCTGAAATTGCCAAGATTGTCATGCTTGACTGCGGGCACCTGAGCGAAGAGGATGCGCGGTACAAACGCAAACGGCACAAACGGGGCGGTCATACACCGCCAAGACCGGTTGAGCCGCTCTATACCGTAGAAGATGCGGAGGCCTCTTTTCCGCAGTTTAATCCGGTAAAATATGAAACCCCTGTAAGTATAGCTGACGGCATAACAGCGACATTTTACGATGCCGGCCATATTCTCGGTTCATCGTGTGTGAAGTTTGAACTTGAAAACGGCTCAAAGACCACGACGCTGCTTTGCTCCGGCGACCTTGGCAGACCGAATAAGCCAATACTCAGGGACCCGACAACTTTCGATACCGCCGACTACATACTCGTCGAATCGACCTACGGCAACAGGGTTCACGAGGAGATCACTGATACTAAAGAAAAGCTCGCCGAGGTGATTAACAGCACCATCAAGGCAGGCGGCAACATCGTCGTACCATCATTTGCTATCGAGCGTTCGCAGGAGTTACTGTACTTGCTGAATGAGCTGCTGCTTGAAAAGAAGATTCCCCATCTTATGGCATTTCTCGATAGTCCAATGGCAATTCGCGTTACCGATGTTTTCAAAAAGCATCCCGAACTGTTTGATGCCGAGACTGTTGAGCTGTTACACAATCACAATTCACCGTTCAACTTCCCCGGCCTGACAATGGCAATGGCGACCGCGCAGTCAAAAGCGATAAACAATATCCGTGGAACGATTATGGTTATCGCCGGCTCCGGTATGTGTACAGGCGGCCGGATCAAGCACCATCTCGTAAACAACATCACTCGTCCGGAAAGTACGCTGCTCTTTGTCGGCTACCAGGCCTATGGTACTCTTGGAAGAACGATTACCGATGGCGAAAAGGAGGTTCGTATACTCGGCAAGAAATATCCGGTCAAGGCTCGTGTTGAGAGGCTTTACGGTTTTTCCGCACATGCTGACAGGGATGAGCTTGTCAGCTGGCTTGGCAAGCTGAAGCAGCCGCCGAAAAATATTTTTGTCGTCCACGGCGAAGAGGATGCATCAGCGGCACTTAAGGATTACATCAGCGAAAAATTAGGCTACCCCGCCGCCGTACCTGCCTACGGCGATGAAATAACACTCGATTAATCCGTTGCTTGCTGCCCGGTTTCCTCCACACACAAAAAAAATAGACAGCGATTAACCCGGATTTTGGCCTGATTTCCCATATTCCCTCTTTCAATCTCTAAGAAATCTTGAAAAATCTAAAAATGATATTTGCATATTTCCAGTTTTGGAGTATACTTTAAGTAGATAGAGTGCTGTAACCTTTAGCCGTAATTACAATAGAAAGCCAAAAAATGAAGACAATATTAATTTCAGATGAGTTATACTTGGAGTTGCAACAGCGAGCGACGGGTTTTAATGTTAGCCCAGAAGATGTTATTTGGGAAGTTATTACAAAAGATGGAAATTCAAATAATGTGGCTTCTTACAAAAAAAGTGTGGGGCAAAAGCCAGTGAATTGCAATGGTGGTGAAATTCCATGTCCACTTGAGCTAAGAATGATATACAAACGAGTTGAAACACTAGGTGAGGCCAGAGATGGCTATATCATATTTGAGAATCAAAAGTTCAGATCACCAACTGGTGCGGCAAACCATGTTGCAAAATTGATTGGGAACGAAAACCCCTCGTTCGATGGTTGGAGAAAAATCGAATATCGGGATAAAACAGGCCAATGGCGATATCTTAATAGTCTTCGTAATGGAAGAGCTATTTCTCGAGAAGAATCAGAAACAAACTCAAAATTAAATGTTAATGTTGTAAACAATAAGGTTGCTAATATCGTAAAACAAAAGAAATTGCCGCATGGTAGAAGAACGAGAGAAGATACCTATTATAGGCCAATTTTACAGGCAATAAATGAATTGGGTGGAGTTGCTAAGGTAAACCTTGTTCTCGACCGAGTGGGGAATATTATGAAGGATATTTTAAAGAGCCCCGATCATGAACTTCTTCGTTCTTCCAACACTCTCAGGTGGCGTAATACAGCTCAATTTGCTCGAAACAGTTTGATAGGGAAAGGGTTTCTAAAAAAGGGGTCATCAAGAGGTATTTGGGAAATAACCGAAGAAGGGCGGAGACAACTTCAAGGGGATAAAAACAAATAAAAAGTGCCAGTTGTTTTGCTTTTTTGAAAGGGAAAACAGTGAAAAAATTAGGAGTGATATTAGCAGTATGCTTACTGACTATGGGTTGTGCTGTTGTGAATGTTCGGACTATTCCTTATGAAAGCGCACCGAGAAGCCCAAAACCACAAGACTACATAATTGAGGTTATTGACATTAAAGACATCGACAGACCTTACAAAGTTATCGGAGTGGTCGATGCAAATGCTGGGAAAAAACATGACACCGCCGATGTTTTAGGAAAAATCAAAGAAGCTGCCAAAGATATGGGGGGAGATGCAATAATAGAATTGCAAAGCCAACCTATCGGAGGAGGCGTGCCATATCAAGGAGGGATGGTTTATTCCGGGCACATACGAGACTTATGGAGAGCAAAAGTAATTGTTTATGACGAATGAAGTAACACTCGATTAGCTTTTTACCGCGGGATTTACCGGCTCTTGAGAATTTTTATCTCCGAACTGCTGAGGCCCGGCGGATTATTTTTACTCAGAACCCTGCATCCGGTCTTTGTCACGAGGATATCGTCTTCGATTCGTATCCCAAGTTTACCGGGCATATAAACACCCGGCTCAATCGTGACAACCTGCCCGGCTTTGAGTTTGCCTTTATCGACTTTTGAAATATTCGGCGACTCATGTACTGCAAGCCCAAGTCCGTGTCCGGTTCCATGACTGTAAATCGGCAGATTATATTTTGCGAGCACTTCTCTTGCAGCACTATCGACGGCAGTTGTTTTCACACCATCCCGAATAGTTCTAATTGCGGCTTGCTGGGCCTCAAGCACAGCGGAGTGTATTTTATGATAAACCGCCGGAGCCTTACCGAAGGCAAAACATCTCGTCATATCGCAGCAGTATCCTTTATATGTTGCTCCGAAATCTATGAGTATCGTATCATTTGTTCGGAGTTTTTTCCGGCCAGGCTGATGGTGCGGCCTGGACCCGTTGGCACCAAAGGCTACAATCGTCTCAAAGCTGTTCGTGCTGCCTGCCTTTCTGATATAAAGATCCAGCAAACCTGCCGCCTCGGATTCGCTCATACCTGCTTTCAATTGGTTGAGCATCCGGCTGAGCCCCGCCCAGGCAATTTTCGCCGCCTTACTTATAGCATTTATTTCGGCCGGTTCCTTGTATTCTCTTATCTTTTCGATAATACCGGATACGGGTTTAACTTTCCGCCCGACCGCTCTTTGAAGTTTTTTATACACCCCAACAGGGCAGCTATCTTCGACCCCGACCATTTTGGCATTTTTGTATTTAGTGATAATCTTCGCAACCGTTTTTATCATCGTGCCTTCCCGCTCGATAATGCGGCATCCGGCACATTCCTGCTCCGCTTGCTCGGTGTATCTGCTGTCGGTAACCAGATAAACAGTTCTGCCTGCAAAAACCGCCCAACTGTCATCACCGGTAAAACCAGTAATATAGCGAACATTTTCGCCGCCCACTACGACCATACAGTCAATCCCATTGGCCCGCATATTCCTGCCAATCGCTCGCGAACGCATTTTTATCGTTTTTTCATCCATAATTCAGAATCTCCGGTTTATCCGGCGTAGAATAACCCGCCAGGCGGCTAAAATAAAGTTTTTTCCATCAGATTTGCCAATTTACAATTCATTTCGTATATTTTCTTTGGAACGACCAGATACCAGATACTAGTTACTAAATACTAAATACCAGATACTAAATACCAGATACTAAATACTATAAAATTGACCGAATGTCAGTTTTAATCGATATGTTCCGCTCCTTCTTTTGGCATGGAAGCCCAAACGGGGCCTGTCTCAGCGTGATTTTGCCGGGCAAGGCCCCGTTTTTTTATGTCTTTACCAGATGGCATATTTCCATTACAATACCGAACCGTCGTTTTAAACTGTAATAAATAAGGATTAAATTGCAATAAGATATGCTGTTACCTATTCGCACAAGTATATACCCTCGCAGGACACCATACTTAAATTACGCCCTGATAGCAGTTAATATAGTCATCTTTCTGCTCAGTTACGCCCCGCATGAGGTTATCATCGGTGGCCAGCGGGTATTGGAGACGCTTCGGCCGTGGGCGCAGATTTTCAGGCTCTACCCAGTTCTTCCTTACCTGTGGCAGTTTGTAACATACGCTTTCCTGCATGCCAGCACCATGCACGTCGCCGGTAATATGTACTTTCTCTACCTTTTCGGCAACAATGTAAACGACAAGCTCGGCAATATCAGCTACCTCTGCCTATACCTCGGCGGAGCCGTCGCTGCCGCTATAGGACATGCACTATTTAATATAAATCCGGTACTCGGCGCAAGCGGGGCTGTCGCCGCTATTACCGGTGCATATATGGTGTTGTTTCCACAGACACTTATTACGATAATATACTGGTTCTTTTTCATTGGAACCGCAGAGTTTTCCGCCCTGTACTTCATAGCATTCAAGCTGATTGTCTGGGATAATATTATCTCCGCCGGTGGAGCATCCATTGCTTATGGTGCGCATCTGGCGGGCTATGCGTTTGGTATAACGGTTGTCCTGCTGCTTGTAGCTACCGGTTTTATCAGCAGGAGCCAGTTTGATTTATGGGCAATGATAAAGCAATGGAACCGCAGACGTATTTTTCGCGATACGGTTTCAGGTGGTTACAGTCCGTTTAGCGGTTTCGGTGCAAGCAAATCGGTAAAGTCAAAACAGGTCGCCAGCCCGGCAGAAACCGCTCAGCGTGAAAAAATCGCCTCATTGCGGTCAAAAATCGCGGACTATGTCAACGAGCGAAATCTCCCATCCGCAGCAGAGAGCTATCTGGCCCTCATCAAGATAGAGCCTGACCAGTTTCTGCCAAAGCAGAACCAGCTCGATATTGCCAACCAGCTTATGTCACAATCACTCTGGGCAGAGTCGGCTGGGGCCTATGAAAAGTTCATAAACCATTATGCCACTTATGAATATATCGAACAGGTTCAGCTTATGCTCGGCATACTCTACAGCCGATACCTGCACCAGCCAGCCGATGCCATCCAGAACCTCCAGGCCGCTAAGGAAAAGCTCTCCGATCCGGGCCAGGTCAAAATGTGCGACGAGGAGCTGGACAAGCTGGAAAAATAACTCTTGTGCCAAAATTTGTTGACAAGTCGCGATTACCGTGATATTTTGTGTTTGCAGGCATGGGCCGGATACGGATGTTCGGTCGCCTTGTTTTGACATTATTTTTTTTGGGAGAGTTCAAAATGGCTTCTCGCAGATTACTTTTAACCGTTATTGTCAGTCTGTTTGCCTTTACCAGTTTCACCTCCGCCGCCAGCGAGAGTGGATTTCCATACATCGCCGAGATAACAGGAACGGATGTCTATGTCCGTTCCGGCCCGGGACTGTCAAATTATTTTTGCTCAAAACTCAGTGCACCCGCGAGGATAATCGTTACAGGCGAAAAGTTCGGATGGCTCAAAATCATTCCGCCGCCAACCAGCTTTTCATGGATATCAAAGGATTTCGTAAAGATTGACGCAACCGATAAGACCATCGGTATAGTTACCGGCGACAATGTCCGTATATGGGCAGGCTCTGAGAATATCGACCCTATGCGCTCAGCGGGTTTGCAGGACCGACTCGGCGAAGGCGCAACCGTAAAGTTGACCGGTAAGGAAAAGGGCGACTACTACAGAATTGTTCCGCCTGTCGGCGCGCATCTCTGGGTACACAAAAAATATACTAAGTATATAGGCCCTGCCCCGAAACCAAAACCGGTAAAGCTTCCGCCGAAACCAAAGGCTACAGGCCGGCCGCAAAAACCGGCTGTCAGGAAAACCATTTCGGTTCCCGCAGTCGAACCAGCCGTACCGCTCGTTCCGCCGGTCAAAAAGGTTGTTCCAAAAGCGGGCCCTGTTGTCAAGCCTAAGCCCAAACCAAAACCTGTCCTTAAGAAGATTGTCCCGCCTGCCGAGGCAAAAAGGATTGTTGAATATAAACAGCTTGCAAAACTGGTTGACGCGGAACTTGCCAAGCCGCTGGATATGCAGAATTACGACAAGATTAAAAAGGCTCTGAAGATGATCACCGGCGATGCCAAAGCCGGCAAGGCAAAAAAATATGCTCAGTACCAGCTTGATAACATTTCCCGTTATGAACTGGCCCAGCAGATAACAAAGCTGCTCGCCCAGCAGGACAGAGATTTGACAAAAGCTCTCGATATGATAAGGGCCGGCAGAGACGACGCCGTCGCTAAAATCGAGGACCCGGGGAAATTTATCGTTGCAGGCCTGTTCAAAAGCTCACAGATATACACAGCCGAATCGGGAAATCGCCGTTACTATGTCGAAGACGAAAAGGGCAAGATTCTCTGTTACGCCGTACCAGCAGCTGTCGTGGAAGCGATATCGAGCGAGTTTGTCGGAAAAACCGTCGGGCTGAAAGGCACTGTTATAAGCGAGCCGCAAAACCCGATTGCCCTGGTGAGGTTCAACGAGATCGCGGAACAGAAAGAATAGGCAAATTACTGAATTCTATTTTTCCTTTTTCTCTCCGAACAACTCGAACGGTTTTTTGAAGACCGGCAGTTTGGTTGTCGTTATCTTAGGCTCATCGAGATTGCCGTGAACCTCTACCTTTACAATTGCTCCGCCCAGTCCCCTAGCCAGCGATTCGAGCATTGAAGGCTCCCCCTCCACCTGCTCGCCGAACGCAACGAAATCAAGGTCGATTTCGTTTTTGTTCAGGTCAACCTTTCCGCTGCCGCGAAGTGCCGTTGACGATCCGGACATCAGGACCTGCTCGAAGACAAGTTCGTCTCTGCGAATGAATGACCGGACGGACATATCGCTGAAGACAAAATCCGATGGCTTATTGCGTTTTGCCGCGGTTAGTACCTTACCTGCCAGCGACCGCCTGGTTACTTTCATATCGCTTACACCGATATTGATCCGTCCGATTCGACTATTCTTATCGCCCAGCACACCTGAGACAGCAAAATCGCCCCCAGCCGAGCCGCTGTAAAGTTTTTCCGACGGTGATGTATCGACAGCATGTACGACTCGTTCGAGTTTTAGCGAATCAAATACCATTTGCAGCATATAAGCACTGCCTGCACTGCCAGGATAGTCCAGGCTGAACTGGCCGGTAACTTTACCTCCGCAGCAGTCCGAAATAAACTGCCTGCACACGAATTTATTATCCGCAGGTTCATATCGACCAAATGCTCTCAGGTTACTCAGTGGCCGGCCCTTAATCTTCAAACTCCTGCCGATGACTTTTGCATTTGCCTGGTTTAATCCGCTGCCGGTCCCGTAGGATACGTGCATACTGAGACTCGCGTTCAAATCACTTATCAGCCTGTTTCTGCCAAGACTGCAATCTTTAAACTCCGCCTCAATTGGAATTTCGAACCGTTTGCCGTCGCCATCCTTTTCTGGAAAGAACTGCCCGTTTTTAACACTCAAATCCATTCTGCCAGTAGCTTCAACCTGTTCGAATATATCGCTGCCGGTTCCTGAAAACGCCTCGGCAAACTTATCATCGATAATGACATCGTTTGCATCGATGGTAAACCAGCCTCCAGTGGTATGTCCGTTAACCAGATCTATTTTGCTGTCAAAATTAACTATTCCATGCCTGCCGCCAACTGTGTCAACAGATTTCAGCGATATAAGCAAGTCATCAGTTCCAAGTTCTATCCTGCCGGTAATGTGTTCAATCGGCCAGGCAAATTTTTCGAATTTCATATTCGCATCGACGCAGTCAATGACTATCTTATACTCCGGGCAATCGGCTTTGGCCGCACCGATATTCATATCCGCAGCGACATTGACCACACCTCCGACATTCAGAGGTCTGATTATTTTTTGAGCATCCGCAGGCAGCAGGTCAAGCAATTCATCGTCAAGTTCAATTCCATCGGCCTCGAGCGAGAGGCAGACTTTTGGCTCATCGGCATCGCTGTCGTCAGGCCAGATTTTACCGCTGATACGAACATTGCCATCTCCTCTTTTGCCGGTCATATTTTGTAGAATTACAATATCCGGTGTCAAATCAGCCTGTACATAAACATCGTTCAGTTGATACGGGAACCGTTTGTACACCAGTGAGTCGGCCCTGATTTCGGCATGGGCGATATATTCCACCAGCCGTCTGCCGACCTCATTTGGAAAGACCTTTATTTTAACATCCGTAACCGCATCGACGGTAAAGTGTTCATAAAATTTCCTCTGTCGTGCGGGAAGTGCCATCTTAAGCTGAGAATCTATCGGTATATCCTTGGCACTGATAACGATATTGTACTTCGGCCTTTCGCTTTCCGTTTCGGTAACTTCGCCGTTAAGTGTAATTCGTTTGCCGTCATAGGCGGACACCACATCGACAAACTCTATCATACCCTGTCTGGCGATAACCTTGCCCGTAAGATTTTTGAGCTGATATGGGAAATGCTGATAGACCGCACTGGAACCATCCAGTTCAACCGTGAGATTCGCGAATTCTTTTTCCGCCGGTCGTTTGCGAATCCGCTGGGCTATCTTTGCGGTCCCGCTCGGAGTAAAGGTGAACCATAGCTCTTTTTGCTTTGTACTCAGTGCCATATAAAGGTCGTCGTCAAGCTGCATATTCTCGCTTGTAATCTGCACATCATATTCTATCTCTTCGCCGAATCCCTTGCTGTATCCGTCGATATTCAAATCGACCTGACCGTGGCTGCATTTGAGATTATCGAGCTGGACGCTGTTCTGGCTAATCTTCAGAGTGCCCTGAATATGCTCAAGCGAATATGGAAATTTGCGGTAACTTACCGTAACATCATCGCATTTTACCGTACCGTTGCACAGGAACTTACCGCCTAACTGTCCTGAAAATTCGACATCAACTTTTCCCTGTCCGCGTGGCCGATACATTGTGAAAAAATTCCTCAGTCCCGCCCCAATAACATCAAGCGCCGTCGGGCTGTAAACCAGCTTATTGGCGGCATACTCGTCGGCGATAGACAAATCATTCAGTCGTATCCTGCCGGTATATTTTGCACCCGCTTTGGGCCACTGGGTGGTTCCGCTCATATCAACATTGCCGCCGTCCATTTCCCAGCGAAGCTGACCGATCGAGATCCCATCGTCGTCGTACCGGGCCATAAGTCGAATATTTTTCATATCCCAGCCGTTTCCGAACACAGGGGTTTTTCCCATCAGCACATCACCGTTGAGAGATATTCTCCCCTCCGAGCTATCCCACATCCCGCGCAGCGAGCCGTATTTGACGCCGTCATGATGGATCGCATAGAAAGTATATTGCCCCCTGTTCAGTCGTACAGGCTGAAGTTCCCAGTCAATCCCGGTTTTCAATATCTCTTCAACGTCGGATTCCAGAATCTTTTCTTCCCGGTCGCCGGCAATGCGTGTTATTTTCAATATCCCCTGCTCGACCTTGATAGACGGCAGCACAACAGCACCCTTACCTGTCATGATATTCAGTATTCCAAGGTTCCACTGCCTGCTGTCGGTATCGTATTGGGCGTTGATAATGTAGTCTTTTATGTGAACACTTTTTATCTTCGGCCTGAACATTAGAACACTGAAAAATGAAAAACGAATATCGACCTTGTTGGCTCGCAGTATCCTGTTCCCGTACCGTTCTATTTGTTTCGGGCCGACAACGAGATAATTGAGCCTGACCGCACCGCTTCTGCTCTTGAAATCGACCGTGTCTATTTCAACGTTGCCACCAAGAAGATGTTTTACCTGACCGACAGCCATTGGCAGAAGAATCTTATTTCCGACATATCCGTACAGCCACCATGCAGCCCCGCCAAGAATACAAAGGATTATCACACGAGATGGGAAATCCTTTCGCACGCTGATAATATGTTTGGCTTTATGCAAAAATCTCAACATAAATTCTGACTTCTGTATTCTTTTTTACCGTATTGCCTTGTCCGCTATATCCTTGCGCCAGCACGCCCCTTCGAAGCTTATCTTATCGACAGCGGCGTATGCCCTTTTTTGCGCATCGGCGATGTTCACCCCCACCGCCGTTACTCCAAGCACTCTTCCGCCTGCTGTTACGATTTGCCCGTCTTTTTCGGCGGTCCCTGCATGGAAGACAACAACGCCATCGCTGTCAGCCTCATCCAGTCCGGTTATCACCTTGCCCTTTTCGTAGTCGCCCGGATACCCGTCCGATGCCATCACCACACAGACCGCTGGCCGTTCGTCCCATTGGAGATTCATTTTCGCCACATTTCCATCGCAGACCGCCAGCATAATTTCAAGCAGGTCGCTTTTGAGTCTCATCATTATCGGCTGGGTCTCCGGGTCTCCGAACCGCACATTAAATTCGAGCACCCTCGGCCCGCCCTGTGTCAGCATAACCCCTGCATACAGTATTCCCTTATACGGCGAGCCCATCCGGTTCATCCCATCGACTGTCGGAACGAGTATCTCTTTAATAATCTGGCTCATCAGGGCATCTGTAACCACCGGTGCCGGACAGTACGCCCCCATCCCGCCGGTATTTGCTCCGGTATCGCCATCGCCTATCGGCTTATGGTCCTGCGTCGTTTCCATCACATAAATATCTCTGCCGTCAACGAAGGCCAGTATCGAAGCTTCCTGTCCGAGCAGTTTATCCTCGACTATCACCTTATCGCCCGCGGCACCGAATATCTTATCGCACATTATCTGTTCAGCTACTAATATCCCATCGGATGGTTCATCGCAAACGAACACCCCCTTGCCTTTCGCCAGCCCCGCCGCCTTTATCACAACCGCCTCATCCCTGCTGGCGATGTATGCCTTGGCATCTTTATATTCCTCAAATGTCCTGCTCTCAGCGGTCGGTATCGAGTTTGCCCTCATTATCTGCTTTGCGAACGCCTTATCGGCCTCTAATTTTGCCGCCGCTTTACACGGCCCGAACGCCTTTATCCCAGCCGCCTCAAACGCATCCACCGCACCATCGGCAAGCGGGTCCTCCGGGCCGATTATTGCCAGGCCGATATCGTTCTGCTTACCGAAATCGACCAGTTCAGCTATATCGTTTACCGAGATGGGTACATTCGTCCCGATTCTCGCGGTTCCGGGGTTTCCAGGTGCGATAAACAGTTTTTTCAATGATTTCGACTGTGCCAGCTTCCACGCTATCGCATGCTCCCTGCCGCCGCTGCCTACCAATAATACATTCATTTTTTACCACTTGCCCTTCTTATGACGCTTGCTGTTATACGGCCTGTAACTGGATTTTTACCATCGCCCCGCATTCTACATGCACAGTTGCGAATAATCAATCGAAATTGTATACTGTTACCAAAAGGAATGTCAGGAGAATTTGCTGAATGTTTGACTTTACATATCTTGATTTCAACGCGGTTCAGTGGTCGATTTTGTGTCTTTGTGCTGTGATGGTCGGCATAAGCAAGACTTCCCTGCCCGGCCTTGGCATTTTAGCCGTTCCGATGCTCGCACTGCTCTTTCCTGCCAAGGCCTCGACAGGCCTTTTGTTGCCGATGCTGGCATTTGCGGATATTTTTGCGGTCGCGTATTATCACCGCCATGCTCAATGGAGCCACATTTTCAAGTTACTTCCTCCTGCTCTCGTCGGAATTGCGATAGGTTCGGTAATCATACGCCACATAGACAACACCCAGCTAAAGCCGATAATCGGTATCATTGTCCTTTCGATGCTTGCCCTGAACTATTGGCGTAACAGGCGGGCTGGCTCTGAGTCCCGCATACCAACCCACTGGAGCTTTGCTCTCGCGATAGGCCTGTTTGCCGGAATAACCACCCAGATGGCAAATGCTGCTGGGCCGATCATGGTAATCTACCTGCTCGCTATGAAATTTGACAAGAGCAGGTTTATGGGCACTGCTGCGTGGTTTTTTTTAATCCTGAACTGGCTGAAAATCCCACTGTTCGTATGGGACAGCAGAATAACTTTAGAATCCATCAAAATAGATATACTGATGTTTCCGATGATAGTTTTAGGAGCGGCTGCCGGTATTTTTATTTTGAAAAGAATCCCACAGAAATGGTTTAATGTCGTTGTCCAGATCCTCGCACTCACGGCAGCGATCAAACTCACAGCATCAGCATTCTAAACGTACCGCCCCTGTCAAAGACCGTCACAGAGGTGGTGTAAAATTTCTGGTACACCGTATGGAATACTTACACTTTCACGGCCCTGCCGGCTTGGCCATCATAGTTGGATTTGACCGTTTTTGAACCAAAAACAGCTATTTAGGGTAGTTTTTCCAGTCCTGACAGCGGCTGGCACAATTATTGCTCATTTACCGCCCGTGTAAATAGTGCGCTTCGGAACTGATATAGGCCGATACCGGCCGGATTGTTGGTGAAAATGGACACTGAAACGAAAACAATATTTGAAAAAGCAGCTAAAAAGCCTTCGTCGGCGGAGATTTTTGCAAAATTGCCAGGCGAGGATATTACTGTACGGGACTTGTTCGCAGGCGATGAGGAGTTTTACCTGTCAATTGAAAATGGCGGTAAGTCACCTATCACAGAGCAGTTATCGAAAGCACCAGATGCTATTGCTTCCGGTATTTCGAGGTTTTTCTCGCATACTCTCGTTATTCTCATCATAAATCTGCTGGCAATTTCGGTGTTTTTCGGATATTTGCTCCTAAAGCCCGGCAAAGGTCTGATTGTGACCGAACCGGCAATTACAGACTCCGCATCCGATGGAACCGGTGTACCGGCCCAGCCAACAGATGTCAAGCCGCAATCACGGCAGCAATCAACAGGTATTCATGCGGGGATGCGGTTGACTGTAGGTGATGCCACAGCCGAAGTCCTCAATGAGGCAATTTCATGGGAGCTTGCCGAAAGACTTTTCACTAACCAAAAATACCCGCAGGCATATCATGTCTTTGAAAAACTCAGCGATAACCTGATCACAAATATCCCGTCCGATGAGTTCCTCAAGGATTTTTTCCAGTTGAAGATGGCCATGTGCATACAGCTTTCTGATGACCAGACAAATCTGAGCCAGTTGTTTACGTTAACATTGCAGAGCCGTTGCCCCACTGTCAGGATGTTGTCAAACTACCATCTGATTTTCGCTGAAAATCGCAGTAACCATTATATGCTCGCAAGAGCAAGGGCATATCGTACCCTTGCCCTTCTTGAAGCTATTGAGGACAACTTCTCCCCTTCCTTCGAGGCGGACTGCTACTTTATGATAGCCGAGGCCATGACGAGACAGGTCCTCGCGTTAAGTTCATCTTCCTTTGATGGCACTATCGTTCCAGCCGATTCCGGTGGGCTGCCAGGTGAACTTTGGTCAAATACCCTTGCAATCGAAGCGATTCCGCAGATGACACAGAGCCAGCTCCGCGTATTTCTTCAGACTGGTTTATATGAGCTTGGTGAGGGTGCGATTGGTCCGCAAATACAAAAGCGTCCTCACCTCGGAGTAGGTTTTCAGTGGTCCGCAGTTGCGCTGGATGCGCCGCTGGAAGAGATGATGGCGAAATTCGCCTCATCTACAGGGCAGAATGTTATCTGGCACAGAAATTCCGGAGAAGTAAAAAAAAGAGCGGTAACTATGTATCTTCCACAAGCGTCCGAACAATTTATACCGGAAGTTGCGGCAGGTAGTGTAGGGCTTATCCCAAGATTCGACGGTAAAGACATAGTGATGTACAACCCGGAGTCATATACCAATCTTCAGCAGCATAAATCAATTCTTATCAATGAAGCTATCTCGCTTTGGCGAAGGTTTATGATGAGATACCGCGGTGACCACAGGATGGCGAATGCTCATTTTGCTATTGGGATGCTCAAGGAGCAATCAGATGAGACAATAGACTCACTGTCCGAATATAAACTTGTTGCCAGCAGATACCAGAACAATTCCCTCGCTCCGTTTGCATTGTTGAATTCGAGCAAGATAAAAACTGATATGAATGACTACTCAGGTGCCAGGGCGGACCTTGACGAACTTCTCGTTCGGTATCCGGACTGCAAAATTGTTGACCAGGCGTCTCTGTATTTGGCAGAAGCAACATTGCGGGGAAAACTCTATGAAAGCGCAATTAAGCGGTTCAAGAAGGTTTATAATATGGACATTACTTTGTCCTCCCGCAGGGGTGCCGCTTTCGGGTTAGGGAAATGTTTCTTCGAAATATCCAACCACGATGAAGCTAAGAAATGGCTTACACACGCTATAAAAATCACAGATAATCCAGCTGATTACAGACTTGGCCCGGCATACTTTATGCTTGGAAAGGTTTGCATCGGTCTTGGCGATTATAAGGGTGCATCGGAGGCTTTCAGGAATGCTATGAGCCAATTAGATGACTACACTGAATATCTGACAATCACGCTTGAATTGGTACGAAATGAAATTAAGCGGGAAAACTATCTTATAGCGATGGATTTAATTGAAAGCATACCAACTACAAAACTTTCGCAGGAGATGGACGGTGAGGTTATTATCGTAAAGTCTCAGATTTTCCGTGCACTGGATCTGACCGAGACAGCTACTTCACTGCTGAGACGAAAAATGGAATTCATTGCCGATTCCGACATAAGGGCAAACCTCGGTTTTGAACTGGCTAAATGCTATGCTGAGGAAGGAAACTTTTTGTCTGCAAGAAGAGAGCTTAACGAAAATATACCGAATCTTCCTGTGGGAGATATCGCTGTTGAGGCCAACCTGCTGCTTGCCGAGGTATGTGTTGAACTTAAGGATTATATTCGCGTTGAGGTTGTTTGTAATCAGATACTAAGCAATAGCAACGAACCACATATTGAAAAGAGAATTTCCAGTTTGCTCGGGAAAATGTATATGACGATGAATGAACCGGAAAAGGCCGCGTTGGCATATGCAGGTATTTATAACGTTAGAGGAGCAGAGTAAATGAATCTGAGATATTTTGTAAAGTATTTTCTCTTGAGCGTTGTTATGGTCATTGCATCTTCGTCAATGGCTCAGGAATCATCGGCCCGGCAGCAAGTCCAGCCGTCGCCGCAGGTTATCGCTGAGGTTTCTCAAGAGACAGCAGACGAAACTGAAGGGAAAAAAGAAGATGAAAGTGCTGCCAATGGTTCGGATAGTCTCTACAGACAGTTGCGAAGAGGCAGTATTACCGCAATATCGGCCGAAGAGGACACCGAAACAAGAAAGAATCTTCAGGAACTTATCGACGAGCTTGGTGCCCTGGTACTGCCGGAGATAGAGAAGGCGGTCAGCGAGGAAGGCCCGGCTGCCGAACTCCTCGAAGAGACAGAAGATGTTGAGCCCGATCCCGTAACCGAACCCAAGCAGGAAAGCGGGCCACAAATCTCGTCGGCAAAGCGACTCTTAGCTGCATTAGAGGAAAACCCGCAAGGTGTTGTTGACCCGTTTGGAGTGGCTGAGGCCCTTTTTGCTTTGGGAAATCTTGACGTGGCCGCAAAATTCTATCAGCTTGCAATCGATAGAGTTGCCAGTCAGGAGCAGCATCCCGATGGAGATTGGGCGATGCTGCAAAAGGCCAATTGCCTCAGGGCGGAAACGCCTGATATCGCAGAGGAAATCTACCAAAAGTTTGGCGACCAATATCCAAACTCAATCTGGAACTCTACCGGGCGTGCCCATCTGCAGGTTATATCATGGTATAAGGAAAATGATCCGCAGGCGGTAATATCGCAATGTATCATTGAAGATGAACAGGAAAGTATAAGCATAAGTGAACCAAACAGTCTGTGAAAATTTGGATTATAATGTTCTGGTAATCGATGACGATTCCAAACTTGTGAGCGTCCTTCTGAGGTCACTGGCAAAGCGTGGTATTCGTGGAACCGTTGCTGCAGACAGAAAAACAGCGGTCGAATATCTCCGTCAGAATATCTGGAGTATGGTTCTGGTAAGTTATAAGTTTGCTTATAATCAAAGGCAGACCAATCCGTTTGAGTTTCTTCGTACGATAAAGACCGACAACCCGGAAATGCCGGTTATTATGCTTAGTGATTCAGATTCCGCTCAGAATATTCTGAATTCGGTAAGGGCCGGTTTCTCCGAAGTGCTGATAAAACCAGTTACTCAGGACAGTGCTGAAAACATCATCGACACTTTCCTTCCGAACCATAAGACCAATAGTATCGCAGAAGCAGGCCCTTACAAAATCATCGGTCAAAGCGGTACTCTGAAAGATACCGTAAATCTGGCAAAAAGGGTTGCACCGACCTCGGTACCTGTTCTTATTACCGGCCAAAGCGGTACCGGCAAAGAGCTTATCGCGCAGCTCATTCACAATGAAAGCAGAAGAGCGGCTGGGCCTTTTGTCAAAATAAACTGTGCCGCCTTAAGCGATTCGCTTCTTGAAAGCGAACTGTTCGGTCATGAAAAGGGTGCCTTTACCGGTGCCGCTGGGCTGCACAGGGGGAAATTTGAAAGAGCGCACGGCGGGACACTGCTGTTGGATGAAATTACAGAAACGGGACAGAAATTTCAGGCACAACTGCTGAGGGTACTTGAACAGATGGACTTTGAACGGGTCGGCGGCAGCGAAAGCATAAATGTAAATGTAAGGGTTATCAGTACGACGAACACAGACATTGTCGATATGGTAAACAGCGGAAAATTTCGTAGCGACCTTTATTACCGTCTGGCGGGGATAAGAGTTGTTGTTCCGCCGCTTCGTGAGAGGACAGAGGATTTGCCGCTGCTTATCTGGCACTTTGTCAACCTGTTTGCCGGGGAGAACAAAAGGCCCATAACCGCTATTGACCCGGCGATGTTGGAGGTTTTTGAAAACTATCATTGGCCGGGAAATATCAGGCAGTTAAGGAATGTATTGAGAGCGGCACTTATTCTCGGAAGCGGCACAAGGTTGTCGCTTGATGATGTTTCCTGGCTGATTGATGAGGCCCAGCCTGCGTGTATGGAAGATGATGCATCTGGAACAAACTTTGAATTCTCACGGCTGGCCGGGACCAGGTTGCAGGAGATTGAACAGCATGCGATAGTTGCTACTCTTGAAAAGACCGGAGGTAATCAGAGGATTGCGGCCGAGTCGCTTGGTATAAGCGACAGAACGCTGAGGGATAAGATTAAAAAATATCGTCAGCAGGACAGGATGACGAATGTGTAGGAAAAATATAAAACTGTATTGTCTATAAGCGGCATTTTGAACTTTAAACTTTAACTTTTAAGTTCTACAGACAGATTGGAGTACGAAAATGGCGGACAAAGAAGAAAAAAAAGAAGCAAAGGCCCCTGAAGAGGCCGCTGAAAAGAAAGAGGAAGGCGGCGGCGGTGGCGATAAGGCCAAGTCAGGCGGTTTCGGACTTATTACATGGCTTGTTATAGCGGGTGTTTCTCTCGCGGGAATGGTTGGCGGTTTTGCGCTGGCCCAACTAATGGCCTCCCCTGCAGAAGAGGAGGTAGCCGAAGCACCGAAAGAGAGCTTGACAAAAGAATCTTACAATGAACTGTACTCTAAAACTCCCGAAGAGGCTAAGAGCTGGTCGTATGATTTGGAGCCTACTGTCGGAAATCTTGACGAAGCCGGTTCAATGCGATTCCTCAGGGTTAGCATTAGCCTGGAAATGAGTCCGGAACTGGACTCCGTAAAGAGCATAGGCTACCTCGATGAGAGAGAAGCGATAATGAAGGATTTTATTACGACCTATGTCGCGGGGTTGAATCTGGAGAGAGTAAAAGGCTCGTCCAATCTTAACAGGATCAAAAAGGAGTTGCGTGACGGTTTTAACGAGCTGCTTTTTCCTGAGGGCAAGCCATTAGTACTACGCGTTTTTTTGAGGGAGTTTGCGATTCAATGACAATTACTTCGGAAGACAAAAAACTTACGCTGGAAAAACTTCAGGCCCTTATTGCTACAGCCGGCGGCATCTCCGGACCTGTGGAAGCTGAAACCGATCTCGAAGCTGTTGATTATGACTGGACAATTCCGCACCACTTCAATCCGGAGCAATTGGCTGCACTGGATGCTTTGGGGCATAGAATCGCAGAGCAAATCGGAGAAGCATTCGCTGTTTTATGTCCCGGTGAGTTCGATGTAACCGTAACTTCAATCGAGCAGGGATTTGCACAGGCGATGGCCGAAGTAGTTTCCTCGCAGCAGCAGGGTTACTATTTCGTTCCGTTCACGGAAGAAGATAATGCACAGTGCGGCTTTGTCTCCATTTCACCGCAGACGGCTGGCACTCTTGTGGGGCATATGCTGCGAGATACTGAAAGCCAGACTGAGGAGGACAAGAAATTCTCACAGCTTGAAGAGTCAATTTTGCTGGATATAACCGTATCGCTGATAGATGTTTTTTCAAATGCTCTCAAAGAAAACGGGACAGTTGCCGTCAGGCGGGCATCGCAATTTGTAAAGAGTGATTGGCCGGTCGATTTCAGGGGTACCGAGGGCCTTTGCACAATCTCGTTTTCAATCGCTCATCCTAACGGGCCGGTCGATGTGGCGTTTACAATAATCTCAGATATTCTCGGTCCGGCTGTCGGAATCAGGCAGTCTCAAAAGAAGAAGCCCACGGCGGAGCAGTTGTCAAATCTGATTATGGAACGACTTTATGAGGCTCCGGTTAAGGTTGTCGCTCAGCTTTGTTCGGCTTCAATTGCTCTTAGCGATATGATGAATGTTGCTCCAGGCGATGTTCTGCTGCTTGGCAATAAAAAGAATAAACCATTTAACGTTTTGCTTAACGGCAAGCCCTCGCTTTGGGCATATCCAGCGGCTTTGCGAGGAAAATATGCACTTGTAATGACAAACGAAGATACTGAATAAAGGAAAGATAAAATGGCTGAAACAGAAGTACAGAATGCAGAAATGACCGAAGTTGCCGAAGGAGGTGCCGCCGGGCAGGCCAGTCTCGATGTCCTGCTTGAGATTAATATGCCGGTTACAGTTAATATCGGTACCGTTGAAGTTCCGTTTAAGAGGCTGCTTCAGCTTGGACCGGGTGCAGTGCTGCAGTTGGATAAACCAATCAGCCAGCCTGCCGATCTTTATGTGCAGGATATAAAATTTGCAACCGGAGATATCGTCGTTGTTGATGGCCAGTTTGCCGTGAGGATGAAAGAAGTTTTCGGTGCCGGTCAGGAAGAGGCAGAGGCTGCCGCAGCAGCGGAGTAGAAACTTTCAACAGAGATGCAAATGCCTGCAGCCGCCAGAGGCACAAGTAAAAGGCAAAATTGAATTACCAATAGTGGGATTATGGAAGATACAAATTTAAATACTGATACGCTTACATCGAAGCTTGCTTCTAAAAGTAACTTTATATTCGCCGGAGGTGTGGTAGCCGTTCTGGCGACACTGCTGATTCCCCTTCCAACTTTTCTGCTGGACGTTGGCTTGAGCTGTAGTATATCGCTGGCACTGGCGGTTCTGATTATTGTGCTGGCTGCAAAACAGCCTATCGAACTGTCAACTTTTCCATCTCTGCTGCTGGTTACAACTCTGTTCAGGCTGGCGTTGAATGTTGCTTCGACGAGACTCATACTATTGCAGGGTGACGCGGGAACCATCATAGATACATTCGGAAACTTCGTTGCAGGAGGTAACATCGTTGTAGGTATGGTGATGTTCATAATTCTGGTGGTTATTCAGTTCGTTGTTATCACAAAAGGTGCCAGCAGAATCAGTGAAGTCGGTGCAAGATTCGTTCTGGATGCGATGCCGGGCAAACAAATGGCAATTGATGCCGACCTGAGCGCCGGCAACATCACCGATGCGGAAGCAAGGGAAAGAAGACAGAAAATTGTAAAGGAAAGTGAATTTTATGGTGCCATGGACGGTGCCTGTAAATTTATCAGTGGAGATGCAAAGGCAGGGCTGATCATCACAGCGGTAAATCTGCTCGGCGGTATAATCCTTGGCTACACAAAAGGAATGACAATTGTAAACGCTATAAAGCATTATAGCATCCTGTCGATCGGTGATGGACTGGTTAGTCAGATACCGTCAATTATTATTGCGATAAGCTCAGGTTTTCTCGTTAGTAAAATCAGGTCAGAAAACACTATCAGTTACGATTTGACAAAGCAGATGCTCAGGCATAGCCAGCCGATAGCGATAGCGGCGGTAGTGATAGGTGCTTTTGCATTCGTACCGGGTTTTCCAAAGATTCCATTTATAGGAATTTCGGCGGCGTGTGCGTATTTTGCGTGGTCCAGTAAGAATACAAAAGGGAAAGTGGAGAGGAAAGTTGAAGATGAAACAAAAAGTGAAACCGATGACAAAGCACCGGTCGAAGAAATGCTCAATGTGGATGTTCTTTCGGTACTCGTTGGCGTTCGATTAATCTCTATGGTTGACCCAAGAAAGAAGAGCAGCGTATTCGAGAGAATAGGGGCGTTGAGAAGAAAATTTGCACAGCAGTTAGGGCTTATTATTCCGCTGGTCAGATTGAGGGATAATATCAATCTCGAACCGAATGCCTATGAGATTCGGCTTCATGACCATGTAGTTGCTGCCGGACAGATTGAGCCCGATAAGTTTTTGGCGATGGATTCAGGCACCGTTACGAAACCTGTCAATGGACAGAAGACGACTGAGCCGGTTTACGGACTGCCGGCATTGTGGATTGCGGCAACAGAAAAGGAAAATGCGGAACTGGCTGGATACACCGTAATTGATCCGGAATCCGTACTTATTACACATTTGTCGGAAACGCTTAACAGGCATGCGAACGAACTGCTTATGCGGGAAGATGTTCAGCAGCTTGTTGAGAGACTGAGACAGACACAGCCTTCACTGGTCGGCGATGTGGTGGGAGAACTGGTCTCTGTTGGACTGCTGCAGCAGGTGCTGCAAAATCTGCTGAAAGAGGGTGTTTCGATTCGCGACCTCTCACTTGTTCTTGAAGTACTCAGCCACAGCGCGACGAAGACCAAAAGTCCGGTTCTGCTGACAGAACTGGCAAGAAAGTCGTTGGCGAGGGCGATTACAGAGCGGAATGTCGATGCAGACGGGACCATCAATGCGATAGCATTCGAGCCTACGCTGGAACACCACCTTATATCTACGCTGAACCAGCAGGGAGGCGATGCTGTCTCGCTTACAATTCCGCCGGAGGTAGCGATGGAACTGAATAAAAATATAGCCGAAGCATGGAAATCGGCGATGGATAAGTCTTTCGATAATACCGTAGTGCTTTGCGATGCGAGGCTGCGGCCAGGACTGTATGGTATGATAGAAAGAACTATTCCGAGACTGCCCGTTCTGGCGTATGACGAAGTTGTTTCAGGAACAAATACAGAGGTTGTGGAAACTGTCTCGATCTCAGGGATGGCGGCTGCAGCGTTCGAACAGAGCCGGACCGTTCCGGTATAATTAGAAGACAGTTATTGAAAGGTGATTATGCAAAAAAAGGTACGTTCAATTGCCGTTTCGTTTGCGGTGTTTATCTTTTTTGTAATGTCATGTGCCGGATGGTTCATGGGAGTATCGCCGGGTACCTGTGCGGCAAGGGCGATTGGAGGAGCTGTAATTACATATCTTGTCGTTTCGGTTGCCGCACGCATTGTTATAAATATCATTATAGATTCTATCGTTGAAAATAAATTCATAAAACCAATGCAGAAAGAAAATGGGTAGTGCCGCCAAAAACAGAACAACTTGACAGTTTACAGATTTCCGAGTCGAAGGTCTCTCCGCTTACCGGTGAATTTGCCCGCCAGACTGCACCTGCAAATCAGCAGCATCTAAAGGACCAGGGGCTTAAAGCATACAGCCAGCAGAATCAGAAAGCAAATCAGGACAAACTTATTGTCGAATATCTGCCTCTGGTTTACAGGATTGTTCAGAATATAATATCATATTTGCAGACACCCTTGTCAAGGGACGATCTTATATCAGCAGGTACAATCGGGCTTGTAAAGGCCGCCCGTGATTTCGACACATCAAAGGATGTTGAGTTCAAGACATATGCGTATATCCGCGTAAGAGGGGCGGTCATCGATGAACTTCGTGAATGGTCGTTCACGCCTACCAGCCTGAGAAAGAAATTTATCCTTGCCCAGCGGAAAATGCGGGAGATGACAGAACAATTGGGCCAGATGCCGACAGATGAGCAATTAGCGGACGAGTTAGGGATGACAACGGAGAAGATGTATCAGATGTTTGAAAATGCCCGCGCGAGGCATTTCCTCTCCATTCACGGAGTAGATGAGGATACTGCGGCACTTGGCGAATCACTTATGGCGACCGACGATTCATCAGAGCCTGTTCGTAAACTGGAAAGGCTTGAGCTTAGAAAACATCTGGGGGAAGCTATTGCGGAATTGCCGCAGCGGCAGAGGCGGATAATTTTACTTTATTATCATAAAGAGCTTACGATGAAAGAGATTGCGCTAACCCTTGATATTACCGAATCACGCGTAAGCCAGTTACATGCAAGTGCGTTATTTAAGTTGGCAGGTAAATTGAGGCAGTGGGATGACACCAGACAATGACCAAAATTTTGGCAGTATAAAGGCGCCGGGATATGTTGAGGGGACGGTGTCTATAAGTGATCGCGTGGTTCGCAAAAAAGAGCAACAGCAACAGCAGCAGAAACGCAAACAGAAAAAGCAAACTGAGCCGCAGCTTGAAGATGAGATTGAACATCAAAATTCCGATACTGATGAGGGGCACATGGACTTTCATGCGTAAATTATATGATTCATAGGCTCGTAACATTACTGAAAGCTGACACCGTTAAGATGGGCGAGCAGTCCGTTGTCGTTGGCCCGGGCGCCTCGGCAGGTGCGGCAGCTGGCGATTCAGCGGCTCAGGAGGCACGGATAGTCGAAAGCAATGATGAATACGCCGTTATCGAGATAGTCTGCGGCTGCGGCGGTAAAAGTTTTGTTCAGTGCAATTTCGGTAATCAGCCCTCCCCTGCCGCGGCGAGCCAATAAGCAATAAGGAAAATGAAATGAAGACGTTAAAATATACAGTAAAGATTTTATTTGTTGTCTCGATATTAGCCGCTGGCGGCTGTAAGATGCCGGATGAGCCGCTTAATGTTGATATGTTTATTCCTCAGGGCCAGGGCCGCCAGGTTGTTGTCCAGGATAATGATGA
>SDBT01000760.1_pt1 | contig 52929 bp, 42 predicted proteins | sample 2277101 | NCBI WGS metagenome assembly SDBT01 (sample SAMN10404973, study PRJNA504765) | marine sediment metagenome | isolation source: marine sediment core GS10_PC15, 103 cmbsf | place: Arctic Ocean: Southern Knipovich Ridge | collected 2010
ATATTTACTTATGTTTCTGTGAGTTCTACTTGGCTCAGGTGAATTTTGGTCCCATGTGATGATAAATGAAACAATTTGTTCCATGGAACTTCCATAACTATTCGTGCCACAAGTATAGGGATGCCTTGGATAAATTAACCACGCTGTGTTCTTAATACCGGTATTGCCCTCTTTGACTTGTTGTTCCAAGTCGTTCTTTACTGTATTCCATGCAATTCCACTATCCATTATTACAGACCAAAGGACATGATACAGCATCTCCTCGCGTCCTTTAAGGTGTGGCTGGATTTGCTCTATCATATTTTCCGAAGTGGGTAAAAGTTTTAGAGCGGTCTGTTCAACCAATTGTTGAAGTTTAGCCCTTTTCTTGCCTACAATGGTAGGGAACGCTAAGCAATATCGATCATTGATTTTCTTGACTATTTTACCTACCTGTAACTTCTCGAGACGAATTGATAAATTATCAACACCAAATTCTTCAAGTTCTTTGTATGTAGCTCCGTTTAGACAGGCATTTAGAATTGGACTATTTTCTGCTCTATGAAATTCCTTTAGGTTATAACCGTGTCCACGTTCAGTGTAAAAAAGGGTATACCGTCTGACTTCAATTTTGTCAGAGGTACTAGGTTTGCTTTCAGAAACTGCGTTTCCTCTTTGCCCCCCCAAAAAAACAAAGACAATCAGCAAAAACAAAAGTACATTCTTTTTCATAATATTTTTCTCCTTGTTTTTATATTACTGACGTTTTCCATCTAACACTCTTAGATACGCCTTTCAATTCCATGATAATATCAAAATCTTCTTTCAAACGCAAACGCCTAAATGCTTAGACCTTGCGGTCGTGAGGGAGTATCACAATTTGTTAAGTCTTAAAAAGATAGGGACATAATATAACTTGCACAATGTGCCCACACTAAGGCCAATTATAGACCAGAGGACCGGAAACCCCAGAAGAAACGACAAAAACCCAAGCATGCATACTATCTCGAAACCGGTGGTGTAGAGAATTATTTTTACAGTTAATTTATCTTTTTCAACATTTACATTATTTTCAATATCTCTAACCAATTTCTTTGTATTTTTTAATGCCCGCAGAAGACCTGGTAGGCCAAAAATGGCGAAAGCACCTAAGATCAAGAATTTGATACCGGTGCTAAAACCTCTTGTATAATAATTAAAGGGATTGGTGCCAACTAATGATATTACAAGAATACAAATGCCGTAACCGAATGCTGTAAAAGGTAATCCCCAAAATGCTATTACATTTGTGCGTTTCATGCCACATCTCCCATTTCTGCCAACTCAGCGAAATCTCTGACTCTAATTTTCAATAGAATATCAAGTCCATTATATAAATCAACCTTTTTATATTGATATCCTGTTCATTTCTCACGAACTACCTGGGAAATCTGGTATTAAACCATTCTATCTGCCGCAAGAATAAGATCGAGCCGTTTCGACCTTTCTTCCAGCGACAGTGACACACTTCCTTCGATAGTCATCCATCCGTTGTATCCGATCCGTCGCAGTGCAGCCATTACTTTCGGCCAATCGACACTGCCTTGGCGGATATTTGTAAACTTACCGCCATGACCGTCCGGTTTGAGTTTGAAGTCTTTGACGTGACACTTGACAATTCTGCGGCCTAAGATGCGGATCCAATCCTCGGGCGGCGAATATTTTACGTGATTGCCGATATCGAAATATGCCCGCACGTATGGGCTGTGGAAGGAATCAACGAAATAGGCTATGTGATGCGGATCGACAAACAGGTTGTTCCAGACATTCTCGACAATGAAGTGACCGCTAAGCCATGTGTGAAAGAGCCAATTTCTTATCTGCCATTCCATATCCGACCACTTGCTATCTCGCTGGTCCGGTCCCCAGTTAAGCATTGCGTCTCCGATTCGAACGTACTGTCCGGAGATAATTTCACCAATGTCACCTCGATGTATCCTCTTAATGATTTCTACGATGTGGGATATCCTTCTCAATTGAGTCCCGGCAAGGATGGTGAGTTTTTTTTCTTCCGCGAGCCTCGAAGATTCAATCACCGACCGCACGCCGACCGGATCGATAGCGACGGGCTTTTCCATAAAGACATGCTTGCCCGCTTCGACTGCGGCTCGCAAATGGGCGGCTCTAAAATGCGGCGTCTCAGTCAAAATTACCAGGTCAATATCAGTTTTGAGTACATCCTTATACGCATCCCATCCGACAAAGCAATTCTCGTCTGTAACTTGTACTTTATCCGGGAACTTTTCGGTTAGATAATTACGGCAGTTTTCCAGCTTATCCGCGAAAAGATCACCCATGGCAGTAATAACAACATTCTCAGATGAATTCACACAATTTTTCGCATCGAAAATCCCTCTTCGCCCACAGCCGATGATCCCTACTCTGATTTTATCTGATCCTGTGGCATATATCCGGTTTGTATTGGTTAGAAGCGAGGCCAATCCGGCGACAGTAGAGCCTTTGACGAAATCCCTTCGTGATAAATTGTGTCGCTGTGGTGTATCTGAAATTTTCATTGTCGAGCCTTATCTTCAGTTAATTATCCGGTCGGCATCTCAACCAACGCAAATCGGTAGCGGATATAATGTAACCTTGATTATCCGTCTTTACCAGAGACTTTTGATGTAGATAACAGCGGCATTATGTGTCGCGTTTATTTTGCGGTCCAGCCACCATCGACGGTCAGTGCGGCTCCTGTAACATAACTTGCGGCCGGGCTTGCCAGGAAAACCACCGGTGCCTCAATTTCTTCGAGCCTGGCCCAGCGATTCATTGGCACGTTCGATAGAAGACTGGCAGTAGCCTGGGGATTGTCCACTACAGGTTTGTTAATTTCAGTTGCGAAAGGCCCGGGACAAATACAGTTGACGGTTACGCCTGTTTGAGCTAATTCGATCGCGAGCGTCCGGGTCATCTGAATCACCGCACCTTTAGAAGCAGTATAACTGAATCGTTCCTGCAGACCGACTAAAGATAGTGCCGAGCCAATATTAATAATGCGACCGTACCCGGCTTCGACCATATGTTTTGTTACCGCCCGGCAGCAATAGAATACGCCGTTGACATTTATATTCTGAATCTGATGCCAGTCTTCGTCGGATATATCAGTAATGGGTGCCCTGATATTCGTACCGGCATTGTTGACCATGATATCAACTTTGCCGAATTCCTTTATTGCCCGCGAGACAAAGGCTTCGACCGAACCGCGATCGGCCACATCAAGTTGCTGACCGAGAACTTTTCTACCGCTGGCAGCAGCAATTTCTGATGCAACCTTCGTTATATCCTCCAGGCTTCGACTTCCTATGACCATATCCGCCCCGGATTTAGCAAGGGCCGTCGCCATTACTCGACCCAAGCCACGTGAAGCTCCTGTCACAAGTGCCACATTATCTTTGAGATCGAATAAATCATTCATTGGAATAATGTAGCAGGAATTGCTCTATTTAGCCAGAACCTTTTGGCTTGATAAACAGTTTGATTTTATCGATTAGAAACAGGCAGGAATTAATCTATAGCGTAGTTCTTCTGGACCTTTACAACCTTTAGCAGTCCGAGTTTTGCAACTTCGTCGAGCAGTTTTTCACCCAGATCTTTTTTGACAACGTAAGCTTCGCAGCCTTCCTTGAATGCCGAAAAGACCTGGTTCGATGTGCTCTCGCTGGTCGCCATAATCACCTTGACACCATCCAATCCAGCTATTGTGTACTGCTGTTCAATTCGACGTATGGCCTTTAGTGTTTCATGGCCGTTAAGACCTGGCATATTAATATCAAGAGTAATGAGTTTGAATCCAACACCATCTTCTAATGATTTCTCATAAACAACCAGACCTTCTTTTCCGTCGCAGGCAAACGTGCATTCGAAAAAGTCCTGCAAAAGTATCTCGAGCCTTCCCCTGCAGACAGGATCGTCGTCGATTACAAGGGCCTTTATTTTTGGCTTGGAGTTTGTATCTGCATGCTGAGTACTTTTAGCCTCTTCAATATCGATACTCGATACATATTGATTCACATCTTCAGTCCAATCCTTGATCCGCAATAAGGCATCTGTCAGTTCACCTTTACGATAAAGCTCATCAAGAGCCGATTCGGCTTCGTGATATAGTTCATGCGCATCCGAGAGACCGACAGAGCCCGAATCGCCTTTTAGAGAATGCATCAGACGACGAATTTCCGCAAGATGCTCTTCGTGGTTTCCGTTTGATTCCAACTCGAGCGCAACTGCCTCAAGTTTGGTTAGTAATGGACCTACTTCATCGACATATGTTGTCCATAATTCTTCAACTAATCCATCGAGACAAACACTCCTGGGTTCAGGCAGCGAACCGCCGTTCCAAATCGAACTAAATTTGCTTTCACTCATTATATTGCCATCCACCATTGATCTTATATAGAAATAACAAAGCAATTTTGTCAATGTGATAATATCGGCAAGCAATCTGGAGGTAATTACACAAATTTTTAATACAATATCTGGACGCACTGAATATTGGTCCTGGATATTTTCAATGACTGGACAAAATACCGTTTTTAAGCTTTAGCAGCCACTTTAATAAAAGTGCCCCAAAAATGCCGCGATCCAACCGCTCCAAAGGTGAATCTAACATGGGAAAAAGGCAGGGTAATAAATCCCGGCCTTTGTCCGATAATGATTACATAATACAGCTTGCAACCTGTAATTTTTACATTCAAAAAAAACGTTATCAATTACTAAAGTAAAACGTTTTGTCAGGTCGATGGCATTATAGAATCGCTCCTTGAAAATCTTGGTCATGGACGACCGATACGAACTTACCCCTGTCGGGTAGTGCAGGTATTTCAGACACATACCGACCAGTAGAATAAATGGAATATCCTCGCTACTGCTGTTGCAGGGGTTTTTTTTTATATATGCGGACACAAAATCAGACCAGCAATAAGAGCGTTGGGACTCGAATCCACCAGGCCGCCCATAGTTAATCTGATCGACTTAGTTGTTTCTTTGCCGGTTATTAATATATCTGCCCGCCGCTTTGCTGATATTGCTTTAGCACAGTTATGGCGTCATCGCGTAAGAGATCACGGACCACGGTAATGCCTTGTTCTTCAAGTGACAGTATTCCTTTGTCCGGTTTGTGCCCCTCATCGAATCCAATCTGTTCGGCGTCCTCACCACGAGCACCGCATACTACACGCCGAATCCCCGACCACGGGATTGCTCCAAGGCACATAGCGCAAGGTTCTGTGCTTGTGTGAAGTTCATAAACCCTGGATGGATCATTTCCAAGATCATAATTTCCAATCAGTTGCTGTGCGATAGCTATAGCTACAATCTCGGCGTGCATGATCGAAGAGTTCATACTTGTAACCATATTCAATCCAAGGCTGACCAGGATACCCTCATTTATCTCAAATATCGCCGCGGCAAATGGCCCGCCTGTCTGGTTCGTAATATTTAATCTCGACAGCTCAACAACAAACTTCATACGGTTTTCCAAACTGGTAAATGTCTTTTCTCGATTTCCAGGAAAATCATAAACCCAATCCGGTAATTTGATTGTCACCTCTGGATACTTCATAGGACCTTTCTTTAGATTTTTCACAAATTCAGCCAATTTTGAATAATTTGTTGGTAAAGATATGGAAGCAAGTATACTGATCTCAATTGAATTTTCCCGTTTATCCGCGGGTAAGTAACGCAGAAACAAGCAGTTACGGTTTTATTCGCGGACATTTACTACCCTTAAGGGTATATTTATAGAATATATCTGCCTTATTCAATCATTGATGTAACTTTTAGATCTTGTCTCTGATTACTCTGGGGTAAAGACTCATCTTCAAATATCCAGGGTTTCCTTTGGCTGACGAACGGCATTTTCAGCAAATTCCATAATCTATTATCCTCCTGTTTCTGGTAGGCTGGAACGCCTATTTTAATTGCCTTCTGTGGAATATTGAGTACAAGCGTCTTATGAAGCCAATCCCACCAGCGAAATATAACCGAATAATTAGAATTCGTTTCTGATTTCATCGCACTGTGATGAATACCGTGCATTCTTGGAGTGACAATTATCTTGTTTAATACTCGTTCGAATCCTATTGGAAAACGAATATTGGAATGATGAAACATTGTAGCACACATAAATAATGTTCCATATATAGCGTAGGATAATGGGGCAATTCCTAAAACAAGAACCTGGAGTATCCTAAAGGCAGTTGAATAAAGGATCTCAACTAAATGAAATCTAAATGAAGTTGATACATCAAGATCCGGGTCAATATGATGAACGTTGTGAAACCTCCACAAAAGACAAATAGTGTGATTTAACCTATGCCAGTAATAAAATGTCAGATCCATAAACAAAATGCCAATTACTATCTGTGTCCACATTGGCATGTTAATCAGTGAGATCAAACCAAAGTTATTCTCAAGTACCCATTGGGAAGTTCGTGAAGCAGCATTATTTACGACCAGCGAACCAACCAGAAAGACAAAAGCTGACATAGTTATATTTACCAGCAAACGATGGAGGAATGGATGCTTTCTTTGTCGGAGAGGAAGAAAATGTTCAATAATCAATAATACAATAAAGAGAACGACAGGAGTAGTTACTATTAGATATCTCATCTTCAATAGAGCCTGTAATTTTACTGAGAGTGTTGGGGCTCGAACCCAAGACCTACGGCTTAAAAAGCCGTTGCTCTACCAACTGAGCTACACTCCCAAATTTTTCTAATTCGCAGTAATATAACATCTACCTACAGACTTCGTCAACCACTTTCACTTAAAATTGTGGGTGTGTGCCAAGCGAATGCCAAAATCTTGCCCATACTCCTGCCTTTTGCAGCCCTTGCGCGGTCCTGCAAATCGCTTGTCACAGCCAGATATAGAGATCATAGCTATATGCAAGCTTGAGCCCCGCCTTCTGATCTTTGAATGAAGAGAACAGATAGACTTGGTTCTGATCGAGGTTTTTTTAATCGGCGGCGTTGGGTTTTTTAAGCCAGGCGAGGTTAAACTTGTAATAGAACGCACTGGAAACCAGGTGGATAAAATTGTCTGGTGTTTGAGTAACTGCGAGGTAGCCCTTTGGTTCGGCATGAGTCGCGTCGATCTTTAAACCATTTGTCCATTCGTCTTCGTAATCGAAGGTGTGTTTTTGACCGTCAGTGATCAGTTTTTTTACCGGCCACGTCTTACCTTCGTCAAATGACACAGCTGCGAACATCCCATACCCGTTAAACGAATTATTGAACTCGTCTTTGAATATCATCCCTTTTTCCCCGTCTCTTTTTCCTGTAAAAGAAAGCAAGAGTATAGGGCCTTCATTCAAACGCAACAGAGCAACACGCTGACTCCAGCTTATGGGCGGGAAAGGACTCTGTGAATAGGTCCATGTTTTTCCAAAATCGCTGGAAATACTCATCGGACTTTTATTATTGATGTAGTCGCCTCTTCCGATACCCATAAGGTTTCCATTCTTAAGTTCTACGACAGCGGCATGGATGCCTGCAATTGAACCGCCTGTAACACCCGGTATGTATTTTGTACGCAGTGGGATAGTTGAGATTCCGGGATCATACCATTGATTTGCTGTGTTGTCCCCGATGTATATCCCCGTTCCTCCGCTTGGCATAGAACTGGCGTCACATGGCAGGACGATCCAGCCGTCTTGGGTATGAAACACTCCTGCCTCTGGCATATTTCTAACGCCTCGCTCGGAGTTTATCCATTTCGGTTTCGACCATGTCGCACCGCTGTCGATACTTTTTCTTACAATGAGTGCGAGGTTGGCAAAGCCGTAATTCGCCGCGATACCGTTGAAGTGGTACAGCGTGTTTTTATTGTCCCAGTGCAGAGCGGTCGTGTGCATGTTGCGATCGGGAGCCTTGTAAAATAGCGAAGGTTTGTCGAATGAATCGGAGCCTTTTCGCAAACGGCTTGCCGCAGCCGCCAGTTCGCAGCTGAATTCCGATGATCTTGTGCTATACCAGCTAACCAGAATATCGCCATTTGGACAACCGGTAATATCGGGACAGTGGTTGTGACTTCGGTACAGAGGTCCTGTTGTGTCGTCGTCGGGATATTTGTAAAATCTTTTTAGCCCTTCGAAGAAAGGCTCTGTCATATCGAAATAATTCCCGTACCAGTCGTGATCGATTCTGTTGACATTTGTTGCCCAGAGTGGTTTTGTTCGATTTTCGATTGGGTCAGTCTGGGGTACCCGAGCCAGTACTACACGAAAACCGATTAGCCAGCTCTTGTCGCCGGCCACGGTACCGAGCCTGTTCGCACTTCGAAGGTATCTAACTTTGGTGTTATGGCTTCCACCTCGGGTGACTTTGAAATCTCCATCTGAGTATCCAACCGGATCGGTCTGATCGTATTTGGGATAAGCACCGTACCAATCGAGACACCACTCTTCGACGTTTCCATGCATGTCATAGAGCCCCCATTGATTGGGTGGTGTTTTACCGACTTTCAAAGAGACCGCTTTGGGCTGAAATTTGGAAACCTGCTGTTTGTGGTATTCCAAGGGCAGGCTTTCGCCGGTGTTGTAGGCGGTACTTGTTGTCGCACGGCAGGCATATTCCCATTCGGCTTCGGTCGGCAGGCGGTAATCTCTTCCTTCCTTTTCCGATAGCCATTTGCAATAATTGACCGCGTCAAACCATGAGACGAATATAACAGGTTCGTCCGGCTCGATAGAGAGGCCTCTTTTTCCCCTGTAGTTTATATGGTCCGGGTCAAACAATTCGTATTGTGCGTTAGTCACCTCGCACGAGGAAATGAAAAAGTGTTTGCTAATAGTGACTTTACGTACAGGATTCTCGTCCCAGTCAGATTCTTCTCCCTGATTCTGACCCATCATAAAAGAGCCGGCTTCGATCCTTACCATATCCATTCCGACCGAGTTGACAAAGCCGGGATGGATTCGTTCCCCATCGAACCTGGCGCTCGCCGAAACCGCAAGAATTAGAAGATACACTGATACGGTTAATAATATGACGATCCTTTTCATGTTACTTTCTCCTTCCAAGTATTATTCTTCGTATATCCATTTTTGCATACCCCCCTACAATTTAATAGTAAGTACCATTCGGAAACCACCATAAATCTTTCTACTTCCTGTCTCTATTATAGATGCACGAAAAAGGATTGTGTTACAAAAAAAATGGGCGAAAATAGGGTTTTTTTGGGAAATTGTCTGTTGAGACTATGACTATGGTGAGTTTTCTTCAATGTTTACGCTTGATAAACGCATGTGTTTCCCTTGTATATAGGCTATAGCATGATAACAGACACAACAGCCAACATGGATCCCCGACATCAGCCTTTTGATATTGAAACAGTTCTTACCCTGAGCGCTGGGGCCAGTGCTTTCTTCGGCTTTGCCACTGGTTGAGAATTGGTAAAAAACTGTGAGTTGCCGGGCAATAAGTTCTCAATCATCACCTTTTAGCTACTCTGATGGGTGCTCTGGAAACATAAACCACACCAGTGGCAGCCTTACATTCAACGATTACGGGCAGCTCTCAAGCCACTGCATAGCTAAGTAAGCAAAATCATGGAGATTAACCGTGCCGTCTTGGTTAAAGTCCGCTATGTTAATGACTCCCGGGTCATCCAACCACAGCCAGTTATTGCCAAAGACCGAAACATCCAGATAATCAACAATACTGTCGCGGTATAAACCGCAGGGACTCGACTTAAGTATGAGTTCAAAGGCGTTGAGTACCCCTTTCGAGCCCTCTCTGCCCGATCTGGCTGGGTCGGGATAGGTGTTATCGCCGCCTTTGTAAATCACTAACACATCTGAGCCATCCGTGTGGAACGTGATCGTAGATGTAGAGACCTGGTCATCCGAAGTGACACTGGTGACATCCACGTCACAGGCGTCTTCAATCGGTGTGACTCCCATCCCCGTTCCCGGCGTGAAATTCCATCCGGAATAACCCGTCCTCGGCAAAGGATCGACCGGAAGCGATTGTGCCGTCACCGAGTGCATGTTCGGCATCTCAGACTCGCAATTAAGACAGTTCCGCGTCGCCTGAGTACACGGTTCCCAATGGTTGTGGTAGCTCACCAGCACATATTCGCCTGCCGGCAAGCCGTTGATCCGCATCAGGATATCACCTCTGCCCTCACCACCCCAGTCAATGTTATGATACCAGCCGTTGGCAATGGCGCCTCCGGTCGGTGAGCCGCTCGGGCAGCCGTCACCGCCCTGACTGTTCCTGCACAGTTCGTAAACATGGAAACCACCGTTGCCCACGCCCCCGCACCCCAGCGCAACGTGAACACCGGAACCGGCGATCCCGTCGGTATCCGGCGGAGGCCCATCGCCGCTCTCGCCCCCTTCCCAATACGCGTCATGCATGTACATATCCGTAAAGGCAAGCACCACAAAGCCCCACCAGCCTTCTTTGACTGTGCCTTCAACGGGCGGATCCAGGATCACTACGGCCCCGTCGTCGGCGCACTGCGGCAGACCAAGGTCCACCTTTAGGTGGAGGATACCCACAGTGGCAAATCGCCAAATGTCTCCCTTGACGCAGATAGTAGCACTGACCTCATCGATTCGCCAATAGTAAGTGGTGCCTAACGCCAGAGAGCCGGGACTATGGTCGTTAACATCGACATTGTCATAGTCAACGTTTGGGTGGTACGTGCTGTTGGCATCGTTGACGTCATCGAGGTCTGTGCCAAAATATACGTCATGCGAAGTTGCAAGGGCCCCAGGTGTCCAGCTAAGAGTCGCATCTACTGGCTGCCAGAATGTCCTATTTCCCGGGCTGGGGTCAGTAGCTCTTCCATCTTCAACCTCGAAACGCCACACCGTGCCTGCCCATACATTTGCTGGATAGGAATCATTGACCTGATCCACCCGCCAATAGTATGTGGTGCCTAAGCTCAAAAGTCCGGGTTCGAAGGTATTGACATCGACGTTATTGTAGTCAACGTTGGGATAGAAGGTGTTATTGGCGTCATTAACGTCATTGAAATCGGTGCCTATGTAGACATCGTGAGAACTCGCAACACATCCGGGTGTCCAGCTAAGGTTAGCGTCTACGAGTACACCAGCAGTGTCGTTGGTGGGGCTGGGATTATATGCTGTCCCTTTGTCAGTAGTAAACAGCCAGATGGCACCTGTCCAAAGATTAGGCTCATTGACCTCATCGACGCGCCAATAGTAAGTGGCACTTGGCAAGAGAGGGTCCGGAGTATAATGGTTAACATCGACATTGTTATAATCTACGTTCGGGTAGTAAGTGCTGTTGGCGTCATTAACGTCTATGAAATCGGTGCCTATGTACACATCGTGCGAACTGGCGCGAAGTCCCTCAGTCCATCTAAGGGGTACGACAGGGCACACATCTTCGGCACCAGGGTTCGGGCTCGGCTCCGAGGCATAGAACTCGGCCCCTGGGTTGGTCCACGGCACGTTGTGCGTGGCGCTGTAACCGTCGCCGGAATCGTCAATAAACAAGTCCGCAGCAGTCTTACCGTACTGTACAATACCAGCATGAATATTTAGAGATCCATCTCCGGCGGTCACGCTGAATCCTGATTCCAGGGTAACTACTACGCCGCGGATAGTAACGTCACCATCGGTGCCAATCGCGCTGTTTGTATTGATGTCACCGTAGGCATTAACGGTGTTGTTTAACGTATTCGGACCCACATAGTCGCGAGCTTCCAGCACTACATCACCGCTAAACGCAGTTGGGCTACTGATACGCAGGGAGCGGGTGTCGATGTCGCCGATTGTAATGTCAGCGCCACGGATGATGACATCACCACCGTCACCACCACCAGAAGCCTGGTCTTGTGTATCGACCCAGCCAATATTTACACTGCCGGCAACATCTATAGACAGAAGCCCAGCGCGCGCGTCGCTTACACGCATATAGAATGAATCAACAGTAACATCGTTTGATCCGACAATGTTTACGTCCATCGAGTCCTTACTTATGTCGAGGGTTTTGAAGTCACCCGCTCCGGTAAGATCGTGGTTGCCGAGGATAATCGTACACTCGCCGGGGTCACTATTGCGAGTGCTACCGGTAAGGTCAAAGTAACCGCCCGCAGCTATGTCCAGCCCGCCCGTTCCGGAGCTAAAGTCAAATGTGACATACTTGTCATTCATTTCTATGCCACCGTTGGACAAAGTCATCCCATCGGGGATTACATAGACATACGGGTCCCCGGCTGTACCGCTGCCCGTCGGCGAGATTCCGTGCATCTCGTCCCCGTCCCAGGTTTCGTTGCCATTTATAGTAATGGTGGCGTAAGTGCTACTGACCAGAGCCAGAAGCAAAACCGCTGAAAGGGCCAATTTTATCGTCGGGATTCTTCTCTTCGTCATTCCTGATCCTCCTAATATTCTCTTTGGCACTGGAAAAACCTGTTCTTTTAAAAGATTCTTAACGGAAAAGACACATTTTTGCCACCTCATAGCCTAAATTGTGAAACAATTTAAACTATAGGATTTCCGAGCAAAAGTCAAGGTAAATCCTACATATCTACCCATATGGGGCGCATCACTTTCAGAAGGTTACCAAGCAATCACTGAAACGGTAATCGATTCTCAGGCTTTGACCTGACTTAATGTCAGGATTTGATGAGTTATTCAGCCCTATGCGGTAATATCTTTTAGTTCCCAGCCCTTTCGGAATTTGGGTTTGACGTACTCGTTGGCCTTTTCATTGTTGGTGAATCGCAGGTTTTTTCCGTCCCACAAGAGTTTTTCGTTCGGGAATCGCCAGCTTATCGCACCGAGCAACATCCACTCGGTATAAGGTCCGGCAATGCCGAAGTTCGAGCATGCCGCTTTACCGCCCTTGCAGGCTCGTATCCAGTCCTGGAAATGTCCGGGCGAACGCTCTATAACCTCGGGCGGCTTCTTGAAGTCCTTCATCTTCGACTCCGGAGTCAACCGGACACTTTCGCCTCGACCGCCCGTACCCATATGCCCCTTTGTGCCGACGAATATTTCGTTGAAACGTTTGACATCCTCACGGGCCAGACCCTCGGGGACTTTGAATTTATTGACCATACTGCCTTCGTACCAGTAAAGTGTCAGTGGTGGCATTTGCCCGGATGCAACGTATTTATTCGGGCGCTGCGGGAACTCGAACTTGCACGCATAGTTAGGATATGTAACCGGATTGACACCTTCGACGGCGGTACACTCTACACTAATCGGACTGGCCAGTTGCAGTCCCCAGTTGGCTGGTCCCAACATATGAATTCCCCAGTCGCCGATCATCTGCGTGCCGTAATCCAGGAATCCTCGCCAGTTCGATGGATGAATCTTCGAGCTGTATGTATGTTCGGCGGCGCGTCCGGTCCAGAGGTCCCAGTTGATCGTCTTGGGCACTTCCTCGACGGGTGGCCACTTGATTATGTCGTCTGCGAAGCGTCCGTCGCACATCGAGTGAACCTCGGTGATATCACCGAGATTGCCGTTCCAGATGATCTCGCAGGCGATGCGCGTCGCTTGCGAAGAGTATCCCTGATTGCCCATCTGGGTTGGCACCTTGTATTTCCTGGCTGCCTTTGTCAACAGGCGAGCTTCCCAGACCGACTGCGTCAGCGGTTTCTGGCAGTAAACGCCAAGACCTCGCTCCATCGCCCTTAGCGCCACGCTGGCGTGCATATGATCCGGTATCGTAACGGTTATTCCATCGAGGTTCTTGTGCTCTTTATCCAGCATCTCGCGGAAATCCCTGTACCGCTTGGCACTGGGGTAGCGCTCACCTGTTTTATTCAAAAATTTCTCGTCGATATCGCACAGGGCGTAGATGTTTTCGCTGCTGACGCTTCGCACATCGCTTCCTCCCTGCATACCGCCCACTCCGACGCAGCCAATATTGAGTTTTTCGCTCGGGGGCGTATTGCCCGGTCCGCCAAGAACATGTCGAGGTATAATGGTAAAGGCCGCCAATGCAGCCGTTGTCCCCAAAAATTCACGCCGGCTCACCTGTTTGTTCCGTCTGTTTTGTTCGCTCATTAACGTCACCCTTCTATATTAAACCTGAGTTGCCAACTTTGATCTGAATTCGATATCAATAATCATATAAAAAAACACCTTGAACTGTCAAGGATTGTCGTTTTCGAGTCAAAACCGTTTTGAGTGTTCTCCATCATCTCTATACTATCATAGTTCAATAGTATAACTTCCGACTTGGCGATTTTGAGGGGAAAATATGATTCTTGATTATTCAAAGTGATTTTTATAAAATTATTGAGGTCATATGCAGAAGATTATCTTTGTTATAACGTTTAAAAGTTAATTTCGGGTAAGCAAGGAGAAAAAAATGGCAAAATCTAATATTGCAAAACAGTCAGCAACGGAAACTACACGTCGTAACTTTCTGAAAGCTTCAACCGTAGCCGCTACGATTGCCGCGACAGGAACACTGGGTATTCGCAACAGCCTGTACGCCGCCGGTAGTGACATCATTCGCGTCGGTATGATTGGCTGTGGCGGACGCAACACCGGAGCCGCCGTCCAGGCCCTGACCGCAGATAAAGGCGCACGGCTTGTTGCAATGTGTGATATCTTCATGGATCGAGTGAAAGCTAAGCGTGACATCTTGAAAAAGAAGAAGCCGGATCAGGTCATCGTGGACGACGATCACTGCTTTGCCGGTTTTGATGGCTACAAGCAGATCGTCGAGTCGTCCGACGTTGTATTGATCGCCAACGCAGCCAAGTTTCATCCTCTCCACGCCATAACCGCAATCCAAGCCGGAAAGCACGTCTTCGTTGAAAAACCCCACGGTATCGACCCGGCTGGCGTAAAGATGATGCAGCGAGCATCCGAGGTGGCAAAGGAGAAAAAACTGTGCCTCGTCTCAGGCTTGCACAGTCGTTATCACCCCGGCTACATTGAAACGGTCAAGCGAATACATGATGGTGCCATCGGTGACGTTATCGCTATTGAAGAAAATTTCCTGCGCCCACCCTACGGTGTAATCCCACGAAAAGAGGGACTAACAGAACTTCAGTGGCAGTGCAGCACTCAGTATCACTTCCGTTGGCTCTCAGGAGACGATGTCGTTCAGTCTCTGGTGCACAACCTCGACAGGGCAAGCTGGGTGATGCATAATCAGGCACCCGTAAAATGTCACGGCATGGGAGGACGTTCTACGATGATAGATCCGATCTATGGCGATGTGTTCGACCATCATGCGGTCGTTTATGAATTTGAAAACGGTGTCCCCATTTACGCTTTCTGTCGCACCACTACCGGATGCTATGGCGCATACTCGAGTATTGTGCATGGGAGCAAGGGAAAGGCCGACATTAGGAAAAGCCGTATTTCAGGCGATACAACATGGAGCTGGAAGGGCAAAGCCAATGCTCATCAAATAGAGCACGACGTACTCTTTTCGGCAATTCGTTCCGGCAATCCCGTCAATAACGGCGACTATATGACGCGCAGCACAATGGTCTCGGTAATGGGACAGATTTCCTGCTACACCGGAGACGAGATTACCTGGGAGAAGATCAATCAGTCTGACTACTTCTACCCACCAAAAGCTGACCAGTGCCGCGACGACATGGAACCGCCTGTTATGCCTGGGCACAGTGGCAGCTATCCTGTCCCAAAGCCTGGCGTTACGGAGATGATTTGAGATTGTCAAACGACTAAACCAGAGGACTCTGGAGATAATGACATATTGACAATCCGGCAGAAAGGATGTAGCATACCCCTTTTTGTAGAAAGATAAGGAGTACTGACAGAATGACAGATGTAACTTTGATTACCGGTGATGGAATTGGACCTGAAATCGCCGAAGCTACCCGCAGGTGTATCGACGCAACCGGTGCCGATATCAATTGGGATATCGCCGAGGCCGGAACCGATGTGATGGAGCGGCTTGGAACCCCCCTGCCCGACGCCACACTCGAATCGGCCAGGAAAAATGGAATTGCACTAAAAGCCCCGATTACGACGCCTGTTGGCACGGGTTTTAGGAGTATAAACGTACATCTAAGGCAAACGCTCGATCTGTACGCATGTCTTAGGCCTTGCAAGAGCTACCCCGGCGTGCGAAGCAGGTACAACGACATCGACCTGGTCGTGGTACGAGAAAATACCGAAGACCTCTATGCCGGTATCGAATTCGAAAAAGGCAAGGACGACACCGCTGAGCTTATCGGATGGTTAAACAAACACAGTACGCGCCAAATCAGTGACGATTCCGGGATCAGCATCAAGCCGATTTCGGTTCGGGGCACCGACCGCATTGTCAGTTTCGCCTTCGATTATGCCCGAAAATTGGGACGAAAAAAGGTCACATCAGTTCACAAGGCAAATATCATGAAGTTTAGCGACGGATTATGGCTCGACGTAAGCCGCGAAGTTGCCAAGCGCTATCCCGATATTGAATTCGAAGACCGGATCGTGGACAACATGTGTATGCAGTTGATCCAGAAACCGGAACTGTACGACGTTATAGTTCTTCCGAATCTCTACGGTGACATTATCAGCGATTTGTGTGCCGGTCTTGTCGGCGGTCTTGGAGTTGCACCTGGTGCAAATATCGGCGAAAAAGGAGCCATCTTCGAGGCCACTCACGGCAGCGCACCGAAATACAAGGGTTTGAACAAGGTCAATCCCACAGCCCTTATCCTCAGCGGTGTATTGATGCTGCGACACATGGATAAGAAGGCCCAGGCCGATAATCTCGAAAACGCCGTCGCCGCAGTAATCGCCGAAGGAAAAGATGTCACCTACGATATGAAGGATGACCGCGACGATCCGACCGCGGTAGGCACAAGCGAAATGGCTGACGCAATCATAGCAAAAATTAAAGGTTAAGATTCGACGGTACAACAGAATCTCTATTGCCTCTGGTGTCTTTATTGGCGGTAATATCACATTGAACCAGCAAGAGTATCGTAAGCTGATTTCCGGTCAAAGCCACAGCATGGCGGCTAAAGTGGTGCGTCTATTGCTGTGTCCGATATCGGCTATATATAAATCGGTGGTCTGTTTGCGCAATCTTTCTTACGACAAGGGCTGGTTCAAAATACACAAAACCAAGGCCGCCGTAATCAGCGTCGGCAATATCACTACTGGCGGTACCGGCAAAACCCCGCTGGTGATATGGTTAAGTAACAAGCTGACACAAAAAGGACTTCGCACCGCAATACTCACACGCGGCTATAAACTAAAAAAGAGCAAACTTTCTGACGAGCCGGCGATCCTGGCCGGGAGTTGTCCTCAAGCCTGGGTCATTATTAATCCGGACCGCATAGCCGGTGCCGCCGAAGCCCAAAAGAAATATGACGCCGAAGTCCTGGTTATGGACGACGGTTTCCAGCATCGCCGCCTGCATCGGGATCTCAACATCGTCACTATCGACGCGACAGAGCCTTTTGGTTACGGCAGAATACTACCGTCGGGGCTGCTTCGAGAACCGATAAGCTCGATCAACCGTGCTCATGCCGCGGTCATCACGCGATGCGACCTGATAAATGGCGCCGAACTTACACAACTCGAAGAAAAACTTAAAACGGCAAATCCTGACATGGTAATTGCACACGCGATTCATAAGCCAATCTGCGCCAAGTCGCTCGAGCATAAGCAGATACCACTCGATAAACTGAAAGACAGGAAAATTTTTGCCTTCTGCGGAATCGGCAATCCTAACGCATTTCTCGGAACCCTGTCTAAACTCGGCGTTAAACCGGTCGGATCGAAGGAATTTAACGACCACCACAGCTATTGCAACGAATGCCTCACCGACATCTACGAAGAGGCAAGATACCTCGGTGCCGATATGGTTCTGACGACCCAGAAGGACTGGACCAAAACGGCCCTTAGAGAGCATGAAAAAGACATACTCTTCGCACAATTAATAGTTGAATTAATTTTTGTTTCCGGCCAGGAACAGTTGATGAGCCTTGTCAATGAGGCGGTTGCACTTAAATCCAGCGGCCAAAAAACCGAAACCGACGAAATTGCCGGTTGATTGAAGATTCGACTGCGGTTAGAATCATGCTAAAGGCAGGTAATGTATATGTATGAGAAATTATTGAAAATACTGACTAATCTGGGCTCACCGAAGATTCTTCTGGTGGGCGATTTCATGCTCGACGTATATATTTACGGCGACGCATTGAGAATAAGCCCGGAAGCTCCGGTTCCGGTACTCAAGGTATGCAGCACCGAGCGAAGCTGCGGCGGAGCAGGCTCAGTGGCTACCGATCTGGCCGATCTTGGAGCAATTGCATGCTGCATCGGAGTTGTCGGTGATGATACCAACGCAAAGACTCTCATTGGGATGCTAACCGATATCGGGGCCGATACGAGCGGCCTGATTGTTACCCATGACCGCCCTACTACGACCAAACAGAGACTCATCGGCCTGGCACAGCACCGCCATCGACAGCAATTGATAAGAATGGATGAAGAATCGACCGAGCCGTTAAGTGAAAAACAAATTGAGCAAATATTATCCTTCTATGAGAGCAAACTGGCCGATGTCGGAGTTGTCTGTCTGCAGGATTATAACAAGGGCCTGCTCAGTGAATCCGTTTGCTGCAAAATGATAGATATGGCAAAAGAGGCCGGCAAAAAAGTGCTCGTCGATCCTCGTCTTGGGGGAGATTACTCAAAATACACCGGAGCGACACTTATCACACCGAATCGTAAGGAGGCCTCGGCCGCAGTCGGATTCGAAATTCTTACTCCCGAGCTTGCCGCTACTGCCGCCGATAAATTGGCCAAACAGTTAAAACTCGACGCCGTGGTTATAACGCTGGATAAAGAAGGTGCGCATTTGCATACCAACGAAATCAGCGAAATTATTCCAACTCGACCGCGAAGCGTCTATGACGTCACCGGTGCCGGTGATATCGTTCTCGCGACACTTGCGGTAACTCTCGCTGCCGGTTGCGATTACACAACCGCTGTAAAATTAGCGAACATTGCAGGTGGAATCGAAGTGGAAAAATTCGGTGCCGCTACTGTCACCATCGACGAGATTATCAACGAAATTATAAATGAGAACCGAGGCAAAGGCGGCAAGCTGCGTGACATAGAATCGCTGACCAAGGAACTCAACTGGCATCGAAAACAGCAGGAGAAAATAGTCTTTACCAACGGCTGTTTCGATGTATTGCATAAGGGACACATTGAATTCTTAAAGTTCTGCAAAAACCAGGGTGATTTAGTCGTAGTAGGTCTTAACAGCGATAGTTCGGTAAGAGAAATTAAGGGACCACAAAGGCCTATCAATAATCAGCACGACAGGGCTTCGGTACTGGCCGCACTTGAAACGGTTGATTACATTTGCGTCTTCGATGAGCAGGATCCTCTCAACCTCATCAAGCAGGTAAAACCCGACGTCCAGGTCAAAGGACAGGACTGGGCCGAAAAAGGTGTCGTCGGAAGAGAGTTCGTCGAATCCTACGGCGGCAAAGTCGTATTAGCACCTCTGGTCGAAGGTAAAAGCTCTACAGCAACTATCAAAAAAATCCAGTCATTAGGAGACAACGGCTGATGAGCGAACAATACAAAGAGCAGATTCTCCAAGCCATTAAGGCACATAAGGCTCTGGTTGCTGACTTTGAGCAAAGCGGTATAAATCAGGTTATCGCCGCAACCGAAGCGATCGTGCAATCGATAAAACAAGGCGGTACCGTCTATATCTGCGGTAACGGTGGCTCAGCCGCCGACGCCCAGCACATTGCCGGTGAACTTGTCGGAAGGTTCGCAAGAGAGCGTAAGGCACTGCCTGCGATTGCGTTAACTACAGATACTTCCGTAATAACATCTATTTCAAACGATTACGGTTATGAAAATGTATTTACCAGGCAGGTCGAAGCACTTGTCTCAAAAGGCGATATCTTCTGGGCAATTTCGACAAGCGGCTCGTCTGCCAATGTTGTTGCAGCAACTCAATTGGCCCGGAAAAAAGAGGCCTTCGTGTTGGCCTTCACCGGAAAACACGGTAGCAAACTCGAGGAATTGGCGGATATTTGTTTTTCTGTCGAAGAGAAGACAAGCTTCCGCTGCCAGGAATTACATCAACTTGCTTACCACATAATATGCGATCTCGTTGAGCAGAACTTTTGCGAAAGTTAAGAAGGAGCGCAAGTTAAAAACCATGTCCGACAATGCAATATTTCTCGACCGCGACGACACCTTGATTGAGGATCCCGGTTATATCAATCATCCCGATCAGGTAAAGCTGATCGCCGGAGTCCCCGAGGCACTTATCGAGCTTAAAGAACTCGGGTACAAACTAATCGTCGTCTCAAATCAGTCGGGTGTCGCGCGAGGTATGGTCACTGAAAAAGTCCTGGGCCAAATACACGACAGACTAAAACAGCTTTTGGCCGAAAATGGCGCCTTCCTCGATCAGATATACTTCTGCCCGTATCATCCCCAGGGGGCTATTGAAAAATATCGAAAGGAAAGCGACCGGAGAAAACCCGCACCCGGAATGCTGCTGACAGCCGCCGATGAAATGAATATAGACCTTGGACAGTCATGGATGATCGGCAACAGTGACCGTGACATCATAGCAGGCTCGCGGGCCGGTTGTAAGACAGTACTCATATACCCCTCTTCGCAGCGCAAAGGAATAAGGTACCAAGCGGTAAAACCGGATTACGAGGTAGTTAATATCCGCGAAGCGGTAAACATAATCAAAAAGAATCTACGCACAGTCGTCGAAACCCCCGAACCGCAACCGACGGTGGCTACTAAAAGCGAAAGTCCCCCACCGGCGATAGAACAGAAAGAAGAACCTGTTATTGCCGATACACAACAGCAAGATTCACAACCGAAGGAACATGTCGAAAGCAACAAACAGTTACTGTCGGAAATTCTCAAACAACTAAAGCGTATGCAGCGGGATCAGTTGTACGGCGAGTTCTCGACATTTAGACTGATAGCCGGTGTTCTCCAGTTCGTTGCCGTGGCCTGCCTGGTTGTAAGCATATCGTTTGTGTTGCGTCCCAACCGAACAGACAGCCTTGTCTTTACGACACTGGGTTTTGGAATCCTGATTCAAATGATGGCACTAACTTTTTACCTGATAGACAGGCGAAGATAGAACCTTACCAAGCAAAATGAACAACAACGCAGGCGATATTTTAGTCTGGCTTCCTTCTCCAATGGGAGATGCCATTTTATGCACTCCAGCCCTAAGGGCTATTCGTAATCACTTCACATCGGCAAAGATAACTTTTTTCGGCAACTCACCTGTCAGGCAGATACTGTCACCATGCCAATTCAATGACGTATGGCTTCAACCGCAAAGTACTAATCCGTTCGCTATCGCAGGCCAACTAAAACGCTGTAATTTTTCACAGGCAATATTGTTTAAGAATTCCTTCGCTTCGGCACTTGCCGTCTTTCTGGCAGGCATCGCCTCTCGTGTCGGCTATGCACGCGAGGGACGCTCGATGCTACTTACCGATAAACTGCGCCCCCCGCGACTGACGGACGGTAAATTCAAACCGATCACAATGATAGACTACTACCTCGCCATCGCGTCCTGGCTCGGAGCAGACTGCTCGAAAAGGAACATGGAACTCGCTGTTGACCAGGCCGACATGGAATCTTTAAAGACCAAATTGCCTGAAATTAGCGAATCGAAAAGTCCTCTGGTAATTTTAGTACCCGGAGGAGCATTCGGCCCGAGTAAATGCTGGCCTACGGAGAGGTTCGCTAAAGTCGGCGACTGGCTCATCGATAAATACAAAGCGACAGTTATCGTCTCGGTCGCCGCGAATATACCGGAACGCGAAATAGCCGGTAAGATTTGCGGTGCGGCCAAAAACAAGCTGATTAACCTCGGCGACAAACCACTGACTCTCGGACAGTTAAAAGCCCTGTTCTTACAAGCCGATCTTGTAATATCGAACGATACAGGCCCAAGACATATTGCGATAGCACTGCAGCGTAAGCTGATAACTCTTTTTGGCCCGAACGATCCGGCCTGGACCGAGACAGGGTACGAAAACGAAATTCAATTGATAGGCGATGTACCCTGCGGGCCATGCCAGAAGCCGAAATGCAATCAAACCGAGCATAAATGTATGCAGGTTATTTCCGTGGACATGGTTTGCGATGCCGCCGGAAGATTACTCGAATCGACCGATTGACAATTATGAGCGAACAGGAATTTATAGAAATCTCGAAATCATTCTTCATCGATAAAGAATACAGTTCCGCCCTGGAACAGCTTGGCCTAACGGACCATGATGCAGTGTTTAAATTTTCCAGCGGTAAATCTCTCTCCAAACCAAACCTCGCCGATTACCGAAACCGTTTAAGATTCCAAATTGACGTTAATGGCAACAAGTCAGTCAATGCCTATTTGAAACGCTATACAAATCCGCCGCTAAAAGTACAGCTAAAAAACTGGCTGACCGCACGGAGCCGGGTTGCACTGAGTTTTTCAGACCACGATCCGGCCCGGCAGCTGGCACAAACCGGTATCGGAACTTACAAAACAATCGCTTACGGATGGCAATGGTCAATATTCTTCGAGAAACGCAGCTTCATAATCACCGAAGAAATTCCCAACGCCGAGGCATTGGAACGCAAACTCCCGGCCTGCTTCGACGGGCCAATCTCCACCGGAAATTTAAAACTGCGAAGAGATTTTATCGGTTCACTCGCGGATTTTATAAAAATATTCCACGCAACCGGATACCGCCACCGAGATCTCTATCTCTCACATATTTTTTACAGTGAAAACGGGCACTTCTATCTGATCGATCTGGCCAGGGCATTTAAACCACTTCTGCTGAACCAGAGATTCCGCACAAAAGATATTGCGCAACTATATTATTCGTCACCCGGCAGGCATTTTAGCAGAACTGACCGCCTGCGGTTCTATCTTCGTTACACTGGTAACGATAAACTAACATCCCATGACAAGTCGTTTATCCACAAGGTGCTCGCCAAAGTCCAGCGTATCGCCCGGCACGACAAAAAGCACAACCGTCCTACCCCCTTTTGCACTTGAGAGAATTAGGTTATAATCGACCCCGTGAACAAGAGAATCGCTATCATTATCGAACGAGCTGATATTGCTCTCGGAGGAGCCGAGCGTTCCGTTTCTGAGGTAGCCGCGGCCATATCGGCGACCGGCCTCGACGTTAATATCATTGCCGCAAAAGGAAAAACAGAAACAAAAAACGTCAGGATTCTCTGCAAAGACATACCCGGAAAACGAACGTCATTTTTAACATTTGCTTCGACATTGAAAAAATACTTCGCGCAAAATCATTACGACATCATACACAGTGTCCTGCCGTTTGATTTCGCCGATATATATCAACCGCGAGGCGGCAGCGTCGCCGAAACTATTCTGAGAAACGCCGCCAGCTACCCGAATGCTTTTTTGCGTTTTTATAAAAAAGCCACCGCGTTTACAAACCGCCGGCGTGCATTGCTGTTAGACGCAGAAAAAAGGCTCTGTGCAAATCCTACAGGCCCGGTCGTCGCCGCACTTTCCAAATACGTCCAACGCCAATTCTCACAACATTACAACCTCGACAGCGAACGAATTATAGTAATACCCAACGGCGTCAAGACCGACAAACGAATCAATCCTGCCGCAGCCGAAAAACTGCGTATGCAGATTCTCGAACAACTCAAAACATGTAAATCGCACAAACCGATACTAATGCTTTTTCTCGCAAATAACTTCAGGCTAAAAGGGCTTGTCCCCCTGATAAAGGCAATGAGTATCGCCGCATCCGATGGCCGAGCTAATGATTGCTATCTCATTGTTGCCGGCAGCGGAAAGAGTGGTAACTACCGTCATTTAGCTTCAAGTCTTGGCGTAGAAGACAGGATTGTCTTCCTTGGGCCAGTCAGACATATTCAAAATCTCTTCTCGATAATAGACGTTGCAGTTCTGCCAACTTTTTACGATCCATCGAGCCGCTTTACACTCGAAGCGATAGCCGCCGGAAAACCCGTCATAACAACCGCTTTCAACGGAGCAACTGATTTATTCGATGATGGTCGCCACGCCAAAATAATCCAAAGCCCCGACGACATCACCGCCCTGGCTCAAGCTATACTTTATTTTTGCAGCAGAGATAATATTCAAAGCGCGAGCACTGCAATCACGGAGGATAATCTAAAACAGAAAGTCGGCATTACACGGGTCGCCGGGCAATTAACAAACCTTTACGAACGGATACTGGAAGGAAATAAATAGTGGAATTCGCAGTATTGATAATCGTCGCATACCTGCTGGGCTCAATACCATTTGGACTGATCATCGCCAAGGCACACGGCAAAGACCTGCGCAATATCGGCTCGGGCAATATCGGAGCGACAAATGTCGCGCGGGCACTGGGAAAAAAGTGGGCCTACTTTTGCTTTCTACTCGATGTACTAAAAGGCTGTGCGCCAACGCTGGTCGGCATTAATCTTGCATCCTCACCGCCAACAATTACCCAGCTACTACTGTCCCTTGCCGCCGGATGCGCTGCGATACTCGGCCACATCTTCCCGATTTACGTCAAATTCAAAGGCGGAAAAGGCGTCGCTACCAGTTTCGGAGTTGCCCTGGGACTTTGGCCCTATTTCACGATTTGCTCGTTAATAAGTTTTGCGATATGGATTGTAGTCACCCTCATCTGGCGATATATCTCATTAGCTTCAATCGTCGCCGCAGTCGCTTTTCCGGCAGTCTTATTCCTCGCGATAATCTTCACACCGAACTGGAAATTTGAAAACCTATGGCCCCTGCAAATAGCCGCGGTAGCAATACCCATATTAGTAATCCTCCGCCACCGCGAAAATATCAAAAGAATAAGAGCCGGAACCGAAAGCAAAATCTCCGGCAAATAAAAGCAACGCTCGAAAAATCCCCACACGTATTCTCTGCTTTTACGACGCCGATGCCGGAATGATACAAAGAAACCGCAAAACCGAATTTCCTTCGTTTTTGAATTGATGCTCCTTACCGCCGGGCACAAATATCACATGCTCAGGACCGAATTCATACTCCTGTCCCTCACAAACAAAGACACCGTTACCTTCAACAGCAAAAACTTCATGCTCGTGCGGATGAATATGAAGCGGCGTATGACCGCCCGGCTCAACCTCGAACATACGCATCGCGATATTCTCGGCACCGTCGCCCTTTCCGATCAGCAATCTCATCCCAACACCTTCAACTCCATCCATCTCGACCGTCTTCTTTTCGATGTCACTACTCTTTGAAATCTTCACTAAAATATCCTCACACAAAAAAAAGTTTGTAGGATGGGCAACTTGTTGCCCATGCTGATTCTGTTAGAGCCTCTAAGAAAGTTTCTTATTTAATATTTCAGAGACAACCTTCGGATTGGCCTGACCCTTTGTCTTTTGCATCACCTGGCCCAGCAGAAAACCACGCGCCTTTTTACTCTTCTTACCGCCACCGGTGACATCCTCGACCGCATTTGGATTATCAGCCAACACCTGATCGACAATCGATTCGAGTTCACCGGCATCGCTCTTCTGAATCAGGTTTAATTCCTCGGCCAGCTGCTGTGGATCTTTGCCCGAACCTGCCATCTGTTCATAAATTGTCACCGAAGCCGTAGCACTAATATCACCGGCCTCGACCATCTTCGCCAGGTCCGCCAGCTTAGCCGGTTCCGGAACCAATTCTGAAACCGGGCATCCCTTTTCGTTTGCCATCTTAAGACCGGTCTGCGTAAGCAAATTGCATAATCGCTTGGCACCGCCTCCGGCATTGAGAGCATCTTCAAAATACTCGGCCGTACCGCGATCTGCGGTAAGGACTCCGGCATCGTACTCGCTTAGCCCGTATTCTTCTACATAGCGCAATTGTTTCTTCAATGGCAGTTCACATACACGCGAGGCAAGTTCCTCAAGCCATTTTCCCTTAATCTTGACCGGGACAAGATCGGGCTCCGGGAAGTAGCGATAATCGTGCGCCTCTTCCTTTTCCCGCTGAAGTACTGTCACCTCTTTCTCATCGTCCCAGCCGCGGGTGGTCTTGTTACCCATTTCCAACACCCTGCCGGTTTCGAGGAAATCATCGATCTGCCTTTGAATTTCATACTCGACGCTTCGTTCCAGCGAGCGAAAGCTGTTAAGATTCTTGACCTCAGTGATAGGCGTCTTAAATTCACTGCCGCCTCTCGTAATTATCAGGTTAATATTCGGCTCGAACCGCATGTGCCCTTTTTGCATATCAGCTTGGGATACGCCTAAATACCTCACGATTCGCTGAAGCTCAACTGCCAAAGCACGCACCTCAACGGAACTATTCATATCAGGCTCGGTGACAATCTCCAATAGCGGCGTCCCCGTCCGATTCAAATCGACCTGCGAAAAATTACCGCTCGACGAATGAAGGTTTTTACCGGCATCTTCCTCAAGATGCGCCCTGGTTATCCGAATCTTTTTGGTCTTGCCGCCAACCGGTATCTCAATAAAACCGTCATAGCTAAACGGCAAATCATACTGGCTTATCTGGTAGTTCTTCGGCAAATCGGGATAGTAATAGCTCTTTCGGTCCCACTTGGTAAATTCAGCAATCTTGCAGTTAAGCGCCAAAGCCGCCATCACCGAATACTCCAACGCCTTCTTATTCATTACCGGCAAAACCCCCGGCATTCCCAGACAGACCGGACAAACCCTGCTGTTCGGAGGCTGTGCAAATTCAACCGCGCAACCGCAGAACATCTTACTCTGCGTACACAACTGCACGTGAATTTCTAAACCAATAATAACTTTGTACTGCAACTTACTCATTTATCAAAACTCACTTTAACATCGCAGGTTTCTTTTGGTGCCAGTTAGTGTTAGCTTCATACATTCGCGCAATACGCAACAATTTTTCTTCACCAAACGCCGGAGCCAATATCTGAAGACCTATCGGAAGCCCATCATCGTCAAAACCACACGGAACACTAATACCCGGAATGCCCGCAAGATTGGCACTTATCGTATAAACATCCGACAAATACATCGTAAGCGGATCGCCGACCTTTTCACCGATCTTAAAAGCCGTCGATGGTGATACCGGCATCATCATACAATCGCAATTCTCAAAAGCCGACACAAAGTCCTGCCGAATCAGGTTACGCACTTTGAGCGCCTTTAGATAATACGCATCGTAGTAGCCGCTCGATAACGCGTAAGTACCCAGCATAATCCGCCGCTTAACTTCCTGGCCGAAACCCTCGGCACGAGACTTCGAATAGACCTCGACATAATCAGCCGGATTCGCCGTCCGATGACCATAGTGAACACCATCATAACGTGACAGATTGCTCGAAGCTTCCGCAGTCGCTATCACATAATAAGCCGCAATCGCATATTCAAAATGAGGCGCCTCGACCTCGATCACCTGGGCACCGAGACTTTTATAAACTTCGATAGCTTCGCCAATGGCTTTTTGCACTGGCTCATCGGCACCGGCATTCAACTGCGGAACAACGGCTATCTTTAGCCCTTCGACAGACTGCTCTAGTCCCGCAAGATAATCGCAAATCGGAGCCTTATCCTCGGCAACGCTGGTACTGTCCGCATCGTCATGACCGGCAATCACATTTAGCATCAGTGCACAATCGCCAACCGTTCGCGCCACCGGACCGATCTGGTCCAGACTCGAACCAAAAGCAACAAGCCCGAATCGAGACACCCTTCCGTACGTTGGTTTCAAACCTACAACACCACAGAAACTGGCCGGCTGACGAATCGAACCGCCTGTATCCGAACCAAGTGCCGCATAACACAACCGCGCCGCCGTCGCTGCCGTCGAGCCTCCGCTGCTGCCGCCAGGCACACGAGAAGTATCCCAGGGATTTGCAGTACGCTTGAGCCCGGAATTCTCGGTACTCGAACCCATCGCAAATTCATCCATATTAGCCTTACCGACAATCACCGCATCAGCGGAAATAAGTTTTTCGACAACAGTGGCGTTATAAGGAGCGTTAAAATTCTCCAAAATCCGCGAAGCACACGTAGTAGCTCCAAATGTTGTGCACATATTATCCTTAACCGCAACCGGAACACCCGCCAATGCACCAACCTGCTCCCCTGCCGCTATTTTTTCGTCAACCTCTTTGGCTTTTGCCAATGCCTGCTCTTCGAAAGTACTGATATACGCCCCTATCTCCGGCTCGTACTTTCCAATCGCCGCGAATATCGACCTGGTAGCTTCAACGCTGCTAATCTCACCAGCAGCTATCTTGTCTCGCAATTCTATCGCAGTTAGTTCATTCATCACTATCAATCATTTGGCTATTTTTTTCGTTTAGCTGTATGCAGTTTCATAAAATCTAAAATAGCCGCCGACGACGTCGGCCTCAAAAACTCAAAATTAAGAATTAAAAACTCAAAATTAAAAACTCACCTGTCACTTATACGATGTTGAAGGAACCATTTATAAAGCTCCTTATTGTCATACGTAACCGACCAGGAATCATGCTTCAAATCCGGATAAATGGTCAGCCTGGCATTACCGCCATAGGCATTTACCGCATTGACCATCTCTTCGGTCTTCTCTAACGGCACCACTTCGTCTTTAGCTCCATGAAACGCCCGGATGGGGACATCTTTAAGACGACCTGCCCTCTCCACCGGACCACCGCCGCAAATTGGTACAACCGCCGCGAACCTGTCAGGATGTTCGCAAGCCATTTTCCATGCACCATAACCTCCCATGCTAAGACCCGTCAGATATACCCGGTCTGTATCGACCGAATATTTGGAGGTTACTTCATCGAGTAGTTCAATCAGATGATCGATCTGCCACCACTCGTCTTCATGACCCTGCGGAGCAATCAGGATAAAATCAAAGTCCTTATCACGGGCAACCACCTTTGGCACACCGGAGGTCTTAACCTTATTGATGTTAATACCGCGATTACCAACTCCATGAAGAAACATCATCAATGGCCACCGTCGTTTCTTTTTACCGTAATCTTTCGGCAAGTACAACAGATGTTGATAATATCTTTCCGGCCCGGTCACTTTATTAAATACACCCCGACGCATACTACTCGATTTCAAATGCTTATCCTCCCACGGGCCACAACCCGTCAGAAAAACAACACACAAACTCAGAAATATACAGTTCCTTTTTATTTCTCATGCCCCCGAATTGTCGTCCAATATCTTAGGCACCCTGAAAAACTCCCCGTCCTGATGCGGAGCATTCGCCAATGCTTTTTCCGCCCCAAGTGATTCCTTGACAACATCCTCTCGAAAAACATTATGAACTGCCAAACAATGCGCAAGCGGCTCGACATTTTCGGTATCCAACTCGTTCATCTTCTCGACATAGCCGAGTATCGCACTCAACTGTCCCGTAAACTCCTCAACCTCCGCATCGCTCAAATCCAACCGAGAAAGTTTCGCAACCTTCCGAACCTGTTCCTGATCAATCTTTTCGGCCATCGTACTACTTCCAAATATCTACTAAACCATCGAAGTATTTAACATAATCATCTTGTCACTAAAAATCAACAGTCTAAAGCCCTCCTTAAGCATTACGAAACCCCAACCACCAACTCACCATCCAATTGCCAATGACCTTGCCGATACCTAAGACGATAGAATACACTGCTTCCAAAAAGATAATCCCTGGTTTGAGTCAAGTAAACCACCGCCTCTTGAAGAGAACCGCTAAAACCGACCCTCGACAAAGTCACCAATCCCGATGAGTTCGGAAACCTGATGCGAAAACGCTGCCAACCTTTTTTATCTCGAAATATTTCTTCGCTCTGCTCGGAACTAAGTAACACACATTTATTCTGACACTTAAATGACTGCTCAACCGGCCATTGATGTTTATTCTTGGCCTCGAAATTTCTCATCGCCGTTTGCGCAACCGACAACTTCCTTTCTACATAACTGAGGCTGGGGATGTCTTGGATTGAAGTAGTGTCGCTGATAACAACTATATTCGTTGGTTTCAACTTGTAAAGCCTGTCGAAAAGATCGGAATAGACTTCGTATTCCTGCTGTGAAATAGCTTTGCCAACTCCATAATTCACTCGCCTCTCGTCAATAATGGAGAACCACAGTAAGGCACCGGTTAGAACTGCAACGCACAATAGAACAATTATAAACTTATTCTCTTTGCTCAATGAATGCCGCTTCATGTACTTCTACCTAAACAAAAGGCGAGGCTAATGCTGCCTCGCCGTAAATGACATACTCATGAAAAATCACTCCTAACCAGCCGCTTTCTCGGCGGGTTTGTAGTTACGTTTAGGCGGCTTTTCAACCAGACCCATACGAATCGCCTTGGCAGAGACTTTGATTCGGCAAACCTTGCCGTCGATCACGGCACGGACTTTCTGAATATTGGGTTTGAATTTTCTCTTGCAGATACCCGTAGTTCTCTTTCCAACACCGCCAAGCCGTTTGGCCTTACCGCGACGGGATATACTACTGCCGGCTATCGTTCGCTTACCTGTAAAATGACATAATCTCGACATCTAAAATACTCCAGTTTTACATTTCAACGAGTGTAAGACTCGTTTTTTAACTATTTAACAGTATAACCAAGCGAATAAAATAGAATATTCCGGGAAAAAATGCAAGCCAAAAGCCGATTTTATGCCAAAAATCACTCAAAAATCACCCTCATAATGCAAAAAAGTAACAAAAAACAAAGGTTTTTGAGTAATTTTAACGCCCGGATGTAACCTTCTTGAGATAATTGACCTCGACAGTTTTAAGTGGTCTGAACCTGCCGGCACCAATACCGCGGATATTCAATTTACCAATATTCGTCCTTTTCAGCGCCCTGACACGAAGCCCAACATTCAGAAGCATCCGTCGAACCTGGCGATTGAGCCCCTGACGCAGCATAATTTCCAGCAGAGACTCCTTGTGCCCATTTTTCAATATCTTAACCGAAGCCGAAGACGTCTTGCGAGCCGACACCGTCTTTCGTGCCGAAGAGGTCTTTCGTTCAGCCAGCCAGATTCCTTTTTTTAGTTTCGCAACCGCCTGGGGCTCGATCCGGCCCTTGACCCGGGCAACATACGTCTTGGCAATCCCGTAACTCGGGTGTGTCAGCTTATTCGTCAAATCGCTATCGTTGGTCAGAATAATCAACCCCGTAGTATCGGCATCGAGCCGACCGACGCAGAATATCCGCTCCTTACCGCCGACGATATCTATCGCTTTCCTGCGCCCCTGCGGATCGGAATTAGTACATATAACACCCTTGGGCTTATTCAGCAGATAATACACCTTGTGTTCGGAAACAACCCGTTTGCCGCCCACCGTAATAATATCTTTATCCGGATCAGCAAACGCAGGCAGCGTATCAACCACCTGGCGATTAACCCGTACATTTCCCTCAAGTATCAACTCCTCGCAATTCCTGCGAGAATCGATACCCGCCGCTGCCAATATTTTCTGTAATCGCTGTTCTGCCATCGTATCGCGGAAAATTCTTCAAAAAGAATAAACCAACATCCTATCCCCGCCCGGACCTTAATACAAGTAGAAAATCCAATGATCAGGTGTCTGTAAAACATGTGCTCAAGACCAATACTACTTCATTCTTAGCAGAAGGCTAACAGATGAATGCTCGATATTCGGCTACAAGCCAATCCCCTCTACCTCTAACCAGTGATCGCAGAATATCTTAAAATCCCCCCAATCAACCTCTCCCGAAAAATCGAAGTCCACCCCATCACAATCATTCACGTCACCACAATTCTCATCCCCCCACCGAGAAGCAAAATATGCAAAGTCAAGCCCATCAACGCCATCAGGGCAAACAAAATCCCAAACAGGTATCCCCCAGACCAACCTCGAATAATTTGTCCCTTCACATATATCCCAAATGTCATTGGGGCCATTGACAGCCTCCCCTACAAAATCCCAACCAACATCGGTAAAAGTAACCTCCATCTGCATCTCAGCAGTAGTCTTGCCAATTACATTAGGGTCATTTTCATTACCGACACCGTTCACATCCGGATTTATCTCGTTGTCCCAAAAACAATTCGTAAAAATTGTAGCATAGTCTTTGCCTCCGACAAATCCACCCGTCTCTGGACCTATTGAAACATGACCTGCTGCATAGCAGTTGACAGCATTGCCCCAATCATTATAGCCCACCAATCCACCTTGATAAGCACTCCCAGAAACGCTGCTTTTCGAATAGCAGTTGCTGAGCAGTCCACCATTGTTTCGTCCCACGAGACCGCCGATATTACCACCTCCTGTAACGCTTCCAGCTGACCAGCATTCTGAGATTGGCATCATACGAACTCCCCAATCACCGACAATCAAGCCAATCAATCCGCCAACGTAATTGTCGCCTGAAACGCTGCCTGATGAACTGCATCTTAAAATCGCTCCTTCACGATCCTGACGGCCCACTAATCCACCAACCTGTACAAGCACATAGTCCTCTCTACTCACTGAGATGGTCCCCGTAGTGCTGCAGCCTGTTATGCTTGCAGAACTAAAACCAACCAAACCACCGACAGATGCCCGAGGACCACTTACAATGTGGTGCCACGAAATGCTACCACCAGTGACTTGGCAGTCGGTTATTGAACCCCTCTCCAAACGACCAACTAAGCAACCAACATCAACCGCTCCTTGCCCAGAGATATTTGGATCTGACAAAATAACATCTTTTATCACTCCTGCTGTACTGTCAAGACGTGATCCAACGACGCCGAATATTCCTGCGGAGTCAGAAATCGTCGATGTGGCGTAATTGAAGTTGGAAATCGTATGGCCATTGCCGTCAAAGACTCCCGCGAATCCTGTCACGTGGCTACCGATAGTATTGAGATTTGTTGAACTAAAACCATATAGATTTACATCCGCTGCAAGACTGAAGTGTTTATCCCATTCGCATGAAAACAAACCTATCCTATTAAGCTCTTCTGCCGTGTGGATTAGATAAGGCTCTGCTTGCGTGCCGGAACCTTCCACAAAATCAGACAACTCCGAAATCAATGCCTCGCCGGGTGCACCCTCCCACCAAAGTCGGGGATACCAATGTCCATCTTCGATCTTCCAGACTCCATCGTTTCCACATCCTCCCCAGCCTATGAATGTGCTTGACATCTGCATCTCATCGGTTGTTTTGCCCTTCCCTCCCCCGTCACTGCTCATCTGTCCGCTAGTATTGACATCCCAATAGGATGCAGAAATGTGATAATAATGGCGGCCCATGTAATTCCCACCAACAAGGCCACCAACATGGTCTGTTCCCAGAATAACTCCTCTGGCATAGCAGTTCGAAATCAATGACTCACGATGATTGTAGCCAGTCAAACCGCCAATATAATCGCTCCCGGAAACCGCACAACCTGAATAGCAGTTATATAACTCTGCACTTGAAGACCGCATGTTCTCGGGACCATGCCTGCCAACCAGCCCTCCCACACTTGTGGTTCCAGATACTTCACCAGTTGAATAGCTGGTCGAGACGGTTCCTTCATTAGTTCCTATCAGCCCCCCAACCAACTCGTATGCCACGACGCTTCCACTGAATGAGCATGAACTCACAGCGGACTCATTTGTACCAATTAAACCGCCAACAGAGAAATACCCCTCAACATTTGCATCAATGACCCTGCACATATCGAGCCTGCCTTCTGCGAGATATCCCACTAAAGTACCAATATCATAGCCAAATGGCGCGCACATATTCGGCTCAACCAACAGAAGATCCTTTACTTCTGCATTAGGGCCATCAACAACACCGAAAAGCCCCACATAAAACTCCTCCTCCGCCGCCCTGTATACGAAATGAGAAATCGCATGACCATTACCGTCAAATATGCCCCTAAATGGCTGCGCACCACTCCCAATAATGTTGAAGTCGTGGTTGTTATAGTCAGCTAGGTTGACATCGTTGACCATTACAAAGCATTTGTTGTAGTCTTCGACGTGATTGGCGATGTCATTCAAATCCGCAGCCGTAGCTATTCGGTAAGGACCATTCGGTTCGCCTGTACCGCCGCTGTAACGGCCTAAGCAGACACCGACCAGCGACAGAAAAACCGCCGTGCCGAGGATTGCAATGAACCTACTCCTGTCCAATATACTTACCTCCAGTCGCCCAATATTATGTTAATAAGATACCAGAAATTGACACCAAAAGCAACTTATTTTCAGGAAAATCCGAAAAAATGAAAAATCCACCTAATGCCTCAAAACCAGGCTTATCCGTTTATTCAATAGCTGCAATATTTTTTTTTGTGCCCTGGCGGTTCAATGATCGGCATCTGCTGGCTCCCCACCTTCTTTCGGTAATAGCAGAGGATGATCCCGATCACAATAGCAGGAAGTCCGACAAATATCATCACGCCGACGAGCAGCACCACGTAGTTACCTCCAAGATCATAGGTTAGCGTTACGGAATCTTCAGGGACCGAGGCACTCAGGCTTACCCAGGGAATAAAACCTCGATGCCATACGAACCGCCAGCGCCTGTCGACCGATTTTAGTCCCCTAAACTTTTCCTGGAGCAGCGGTAGATACTTGTTGTAGGCGGCACGGTTCAGCGGATTACCTTCTAACCGCAGTTCATACAAACCACGGTGCTTCCGATTATTTATAACCAACTCGACGGCAGAGCCCAGGCCAGCAAGGGCGGAGATGTCTCGGATACGGTTATTACTCAGAATCAGCTTGCTCAGACTGCCCAAGTTCTTCATATCGGGGAGCTGATCGATCTGATTATTGCTTGCTATAAGATCGTCCAAACCGGTCAAGGCCGTTAAATCGGGAAGTCGGCGAATCTGGTTATTGTTTATGACCAGCGTTGACAGTTTGCTGAAATTCGCAATCGACGAGACGTCCCGGATTCGATTATGCTCCAATTGCAATCTATTGAGTCTGGTCATCTGTGAAAGGGCCGAGATATCGGAAATCTGATTCCGCCCAAGCCACAGCGCTTGCAGATTCGTCAACTTCGATAACTGCGTAATGTCACTGATTTGGTTGCCAACAAGCCACAATTCGCGAAGCTTATGCATATCGCTAAGTACGGATATATCCGCGATTTGATTATTTTGCAAACGAAGGTTTTTTAAATCTCTCATTTCAGATAACACTGATAAATCCCGGATATGGTTATCGCTGAGAGTCAATTCACGCAGACCTGTCATCTTTGACAAAAAGGCAATATCGCTAATGTTGTTCTTGCCGGCAACCAGTGTCTTAAGATGTAGCTGTGACAATGGCGAAAAGTCGCGTATGGGATTGCCTGAAATTATTAATATGGATAACTTCCGGAGCCTTGTCACCGGTGCTATATCGATTACTCTGTTTTCCTCGATATCCAATTTGAACAGGTTCGTCAGGACCGACAACGCAGATATATCGCTAATCTGATTGCTGCAGAGAATCAGCCTTTTGAGATTCACCAAAGCAGACAGGCCCGAAACATCGCTAATCCCCGACTCCCGAATACTCAAGATCTCAAGATTCGGCAGCTTCAATAGGGGTGATAAATCTTCCAATTTGGTTCCATGGAGCGACAGAGTCCTCAGGTTCATAGCGTACTGTAGTCCTTCAATGTTGGCCACATTCATATGTTTGGTTGAGAGCGAGGTAAGTGCCAGCATGTCCGTTTCATTGGGATCCGTCTTTCGTAACTCCCCTTCCACCACCCTCTTTAAATTGGCATCTGCAAACTCAACCGGCTTCTCCGCCGAGACGCCCAGTGCCGCCGATCCAAGCACCGCGATAACCAGCAACTGCATCATAACTGCCCCTTTCCATTATGATCGCCCTTCATTGTCCTTAGATAATGCAGTGGAGCTTTAGTATAACATGCTAACAGGATGGAACTTTGTAAAATATTTGTAAAACTCGCATGAATATGACCTTATGCCTGTAATTCACGAGGGCAAATCCGAACTTAGGATCAATTGATTTTTCTATCGACATGCGAGCCAACTGCACGTAAATTATACGCAGAGATCAATGGCCTGAATATTTATACTGATCTCAATTGAATTTTCCCGTTTATCCGCGGGTAAGTAACTTAAAAACAAACAGTTACGGTTTTATTCGCGGACATTTATTACCCTTAAGGGTATAGTTGGGCAGATAGAATGATAACGACAGTTGTTTTCGATATGGACGATACGCTTTACGACGAGATAGATTACTGCAAAAGTGGTTTTAATGCGGTGGCTGCTTCTCTTTCCAGGCACCCAAATACACAGAATACCGAAAAAATCTTCGAATCTCTCTGGAAACAGTTCGCCTCCGGCAACCACACAAGAACCTTTAATACCGCCTTCGATGAGCTAAAAATACCGTACAACGACGAAATGATCAAAAGCCTCATCGAGCTGTATCGCAACCATAAACCGAATTTAACGCTACCAGCCGAAACCAAAAACGTCCTCGACCAATTAACCGGCAAATACAAACTCGCTATGCTGACCGACGGTTTTATGCCAGCCCAGCAGTTGAAAGTCCGAGCACTTCGAATCGAGCAATACTTCGAGCAGATCGTCTATACCGAACAGATTGGCCGACAATTCTGGAAACCTTCGCCGGTCGGATTCGAGAAACTCATCCAAGCACTAAACGAAAATCCACAAAACATGGCATATATCGCAGATAACGAACTCAAGGACTTCATCGCGCCAAATAAACTCGGATTCGCTACAATCCGGATAATCAGAACCAACCGCATACATACCGAATCAGGAACAGAACCAAACGCCCACGCCGATATAACTATTGACCAAATCGACAAGCTCGCCCAGACGCTTGAGACGCTATAACCGAAATATTGCAACATTTATTTTCCACAATATTACGCTAAAACCGTCCAATTGAGACTATTTACCATATTCCAGGGCGTTTTTTTGTTGACTCAGAACCCTTTTCCGTAGATAATATAATAAGTACTCGGAGTTCTAAGTAGTTGGTATTTCAGTCAGTATTTCATAGGAGGTTGGGCTTATGCCGGCAGCCAGAAAAACGCAAAGTAACGGAACCTTCGTTGCTCTAATTACGCTTGTTGCATTGTTCCTGATCGCGACGGTTATCGCTATCATTAGCTACACAAAATACGAAAAAGAAAAAACCAGAGCACTTACCGCTGAAAATGTTCTAAAAGAACTGGCAACAAGATCGGAAATAAGTAAAAAGTCAGCATTGATTGGAGCCAAAAAAGGCGCGTCGTACCTCGGAACAATGCTCGATTATTTCGATCAGACCGTACTTGCCATCACCGGAGGACCTCTCGAAAAAACCTCTGCCGAAGCAAAGATGATATCGGTAAACAACAGGATCAGTGAAATCATTGCACTTGTCACCGAGGATCCGAACGTCATTGAAAGCGTCGATCCGAATAATATGGGACTTATCCGAATCGTCGAATTGATCTCTGCAAAAATAAAAGCAGAATTTCAGCAGATCGCCTCGCTTCAATCTAAAATCTCCGATCTCCATGATGATTTCGAAGTTCATAAGAAAGAAGCTCTCGAAATGGAAAAGGAGCTTCTTGTACAAAAGGCCGAACACGAAATACACGTCGAAGAAATCAAAGTCTCGTACGATCAACTCAAATCCGTAAGCAAGCAGACCACGGATGAAAGAGTCAAGAACATCACCGACCAGAAAAACAGCATTGAAGCTGAACGATACAGACTCGACAACGAGCTACTAAAAACAAAGGCACAACTCAATTCAACACGGAAGCGACTCGAAAATATCCAACACCAACTCGAAAATATTATGCCCTCACCAAGCATGGATATCGCCGCGCTAAATCCGGACGCACTTATTATACTTGTGGACAATCAGGTCGTGCATCTAAACATAGGAAGTGACGACCGAGTCTATAGGGGACTGACATTCTCAATTTACGACAAGGGTATGCCGCCACCTAAAGACGGAAAAGGAAAAGCCGAAGTCGAAGTTTTCGACGTCAGCAAAAACGTTTCTATTGCAAGAATTACTCATTCGAAACTAAAGCGGCCGATCATTTTAGGCGACATCGCCGCAAACCTGATTTGGGACTCCAACAAGACAAACCTGTTCGTAGTCGCAGGACAGTTCGATCTCGATGGCGACGGACTCGTCGAATATGACGGAGTACAAAAAATAGAAACACTTATCGCGAAATGGGGTGGCAGAACCGCCGAAAACATCAGCATCGACACAGACTTTGTCGTTCTCGGCAAGCCACCAAAGGCAATTAAACGTCCAACACTCGACGACCTCGAACTTGACCCCACTGCAATGGAAAAATTCGAAGCTTTGAAGAAAAAACAAGACTATTACGACCGCACAAAAAAACAGGCCCAATCGCTCTGCATGCCAGTTTTCAACACGGAAAGATTCTTATATTTCATCGGATACAAAACAATCTCAGCAAGAGCAGACGCATTTTAGGCTTCGTCTTTGGTACCTGGATCGATCCCGATTGAGGCTACGTATATTTCGCCGGTGTATTGCCTGACATCACTACCGACGCTGAATCCCTTTTTGACCGCAACGAATGTAACTGTGCAATCGGCTTTAATCGCTGTCCCTAAAGCTTCACCCGTATCACAATCAAGACCCGAAGGAATATCAACCGCCAAAACCGGACGACCTAACGAATTTATACTCTCTATCAGGTTTATATAATTACCTCGCAACTGACCCTGCAATCCAGTCCCGAAAAGTGCATCAACGATCATATCTGTTTGAGCGGCGACAGTCCTGACACGCATTGAAATATCGTCACCACCCGGATCCAGAATTTCAATCGCCTGTCCCATCTCCTCCAAAACTTCAAGATTTATCTTCGCGTCACCTTTAACTTTCTCACGATCACCGCACAACACAACGCAAACCTCGAATCCATAGTTTAGCAAATGCCGGGCAATAACATAACCATCTCCGCCGTTATTCCCGCTCCCACAAAATATACAGACCTTCGGATTGGCAACCTGACTTAATTTATCCCTGACTAATTCGGCGCAGCTACGTCCGGCGTTTTCCATAAGAACAACACCAGGCATCCCAAGCTCCTTTATCGCCCAGGAATCAAACCCCCGAACTTGATCACGAGTCATAATCAAACAATCACTACCGCATAAATATCGCTCCATACTTCAAATTCCCTTAACGTTGGTTCCTTTATCCCGAAAGAAGTCGGTTTGGAAATATCACATTCAATCCTTCAAAAACCGTTCGCATGATAGTCTTAGGTGATTTTGGACATATTGACGGTTATCTTCTTGCGCGAAACCAGGTCCACGCCTTTAGCATCCAGCCTGGCTTCTACTACCCACTTCAGGTAGCTCCTCCTGCCGCCAAGCAGTTCCATACCGACTTTTAGCGTTTTGCCCAAAGGAGAACTGAGAAAATCAGATCCAGAAGATGACGGCGTGGCGAGTTGGAAATCATAATTCGTCGTCTGGCCCGCTGAAAAGATTTTCGCATCTTCTATCGTCACCTCATCTCGATATATTTCTCTCGTGTGTGTTATAGTCTTATCTCCTCGGCGTTCTTTCGTCACCTCTTTGCCGACTAACATAACATAGAGTCTGTTTCCTTCGATTTCCTTGCGCGTGGTCAATTCAAAAGAACCCGTAATTTGATCTCCTTCGTTGAATGAGTTCTTCGCAAGTGTAATTTTGATGCTGCCACGCATAAACCGAATGATGTAGTACACAGCCACAAGGACTAAAGCCAAAACCACAATGACAGGAATTGCTATTTTGAGAATTTCTGCTAACATATTATCATTCCTTTCTAAAGCTTAAGCTTCTAACAAAATTTTGATTATCTGAAATTTCGCCATGTTAATCTTCTACATGCTTCAACTCCACATCCAAAAACTCTTCCGTTCACTAAAATCGTAACAAAGACAAATTAGTTTCAACTCTAATATCATCGCTACTGCCGCTGTCGTCTTTGCCGTTAGGACCAAATGAATAAATACAGATTCTATTTCGCTGAGGCAAAAACTGCAACACATAGGGATTACTCCATGGATCCAGATATGTGCTGTTATCTACTATGCGGTTTTCATCAAACATATCACGGTACCATAACAACTTCCTGTTCCAGCCCTTAACATACTCAACCGGAGGCGGTCGGTCGGTATCATATAAAAACAGCGAGTTGCCAAGAACGCCAATTTCCTGCTCGACCAACTCCAAATATCCTGCCTTCAGGCCTGCAAGACTGTCATGCTTGAAACCATACTGCCCCGCGATATCCAATGCAGATTTACACAAGTCCAGACGATCACTCAGCGACAGCCTTGGTCTCCTTTTCGAGCCTGTAATCTGATTTACATACGAACATAATAAGACAGATTCCTCTTCACACAGAGACCGCGAACAATCACCACTTTCCGGATAGACCATCACGAATTGCTTTGCTTTCTTTGCTGCAACTATTTGATCGGTGGCCAAAAAAGATATGCCAAGAGATTGCAGGCGAATGATGCACGGATTACCCGCAGCCATTGAAATACATAAGATATTCCTGTCGATCCGGTCCACCGAGAATCCGCGTTTCAATCCAGACCCAACCCGAGACGAAAGGTTCTTGGTCATAAATAAACCTATCGGTGGAGAACTATTGCTGTAATCGGGCCTTCCACGCTTACCGATACTAACACTAAATTCCTCAACCCCTCTTATATTATTCTTCGCGTCGACAGCATGTTTTAATCGAATCCCGCCAATCTCCCAGGAACCAATAGATTCAGGTGCAGGAACAAAAACGATCTCATGTTCTCCTTGGGCCAGATTGATAACTCCCCACTGCTCCCAGGCTCGGAACGTATCTGGACCCTGCATGCCCATTATTCGGGATTCGTTATTGAGAGTAACTTGTATCGCTCGTGCAAAATCACCTGGTTTGCCTTGATATAACAACACTTCCATCTCGTACGAACCTGCTGTTTCAATGCTAAACCTGCCAACTGCTTTTCCTGAGCCCTGATGAGTGCCGTTTAAGGAGATAAAACCTCTTTCCGGATAGGCACAATCAGTAAATCCCCATCCCTCACGCTCAATCAGTAAATCCCTGGCACGATATACACGCCAGCTATCTTCGATTGGAACATTCTCCAACTCGAATACCGCGTTCTTTATTTCAACATCACGTGGTCCTATTAAAAACAGCCGTTTAACACCTGCTTCCGAGAATATCAACTCCGGACCGGTAATCTCGACAGTTCCTTTTCCCTCTGCTTCTTTTGGATAAAGCAGTTCCGCAGAACGCGCATCGAAAACATACTCCATACCCATTCCCCTGCTTCGGCCAGAAACAAAACCAACCTTATATACCGGAACAGCTTCAAAAGGCTCCCACCAATTCCTCCTGTCATACTCCCAATGCTGCACGAATCCGCCAAAATAACCAAAGATCAAGTGCTTAATAATCACCGGTTCGTTATTGCTAAATCTGTTCCCAAAAAAAGACTCGACTTTTAACAAGAAGTCCTCGACTGAAAGGAGCTTCTGCTTTTTACCAATTTCCTGGGCCGAATGAACAATAATTTTAGCACCAACGACTTCTTCACGCCTGACAGTCACTAATATCCTGTCATTCAAAACCGGGATATTCCTGTGCTCGCAATCGTAACGCACGGTGTACCCCGACACAGATCCTGACGTGCGGTAAGTACCACATCCTCGAAACTTCTTACTATCTTTTAGCGAGGGGAAGTACTGATCCAGAAAGCAATCAGCCAAAAGTCTGGCACCTTCCTTATCCAAAGAGCTTGGCTCATCTTGTAACTCCGGCTGTCGGAATTCAACTCCCCATCTCTCAGACTCAGTTTTACGAAAACCCTCAATATTAACATCTGCTATACCTCGGTTCGGAGTAAGTAAAATGTCAGCCGCATCAAAGATTCCTTCAGGAAGTAACGGCAACTTGGCTTCGATCTCCAGTACCGACTCTGCGATGATCGTCTCGCACACAAACACGAAAAGCAAAAATACACAAGCAAGCGAAAATCCTTTTGCTCTATCTCCCATATCCCTTAAACCTCTTCAAAAATCATTTTACATATCGAAGTTGGTTATACCCTCAACTCCTGACCGCAATTATCACAGAACCTCGCATCGCCATCATTGGCCTTGTCGCATTTTGGACAGCTTCTCTCTTGCTCAATAGCCGCTCCACAATCATCGCAGAACTTCGCATCATTATCATGGCTACTGCCGCACTGAGAACATCGCGATTCGGATTCGGCGCCGTTGTGACTCATACCTTCCCGTAAACCCCGGCCGATAGCGCTTGCAACTGTTCGAACGCCTTCCTCAGTGCCGTCCGCAAGATAATTAAAAGTATCCTTAGCAACAGGAACCGTTTCCTGCGCGGTATAGCGAGCAAATTTACCCATGTACCCATACATGCAGCATACTGCGCCTACGAATGTCAGGGGCATTCCAATAAAAGCCAGCAATAAACCAAAAGGCGGAATGCTAAAAATAAAAGATAACGCAAAACTACCAAAAGCAATCGCCGTTATCAGAACACCAACACCAAGAAGTATTGGACCAAAAATACGCAGCTTCCTACGGATACGATTATGTCCAGGATCAATTCTCTGATCGTCCATAAACTCTCCTCAAAAAAAATAAAACCGTCTCGGCCGCAGGCCGTATCCACAAATTATCAATAATCAGTAATCAGTAATCAATTAGTTGCCGGCCCTGTGAAAACGCCACAGGTCAATCGTCATATCATCCGTAGAAATATTTTCAACGTGCCAATCCAGGAAAAGATAATCCGAGCCCTCCTTATGACGTTTCCGAGCCACACGCCGGCCATAACTCTCTCCTTCGTTAACTGAATTCGGCATATGCTGCGGATGCCAAACATCGCAACGACCGACTCCATCATCATCCGCATTCGTTATAATGTCCCGCCAGGGAGCGAACTCATTATCAGCAAGGTATATGGTCTCTGAAAACCGCCAGTACTGAGTCAATTTCGTGGCGTCGCCCTGCTCATGCCCGGTCATATCATAGGGACCATCAAATTCCCAACCATTGACTACAAAGCAGACCGTCTGCCGTCGATCAGGATAGCTTGGACAGCGATAAATCTTAACATTGCGGTAATCATCATTAACAGGCCGCTGTGCTAAATAGGACATAAAAAGCTGATACCAGGTATCAAGACCACTTCCCGTGCCTCGGGGGATACGTTGCTCCCAATCATCGAGATAGAGATTCGCCGCAATACCAATCTGACGCATATTACTCATACAAACAGTACCCTTGGCCTGTTCCTTGACCTTGCTCAAAGACGGAACCAATATCGACATCAATAAGGCTATTATCGCTATCACTACCAACAATTCTATGAGCGTAAAACCTTTTGAACCTTTAATATACAAAATCGATACCTCGAAATTAACTCTGAGTTATTACAATCATTATAACCATTATACTTAACAATGACAACTCGTACTAACAAACAAAACCACGCTAATACCCCCTCAAAAGCCAAAAATCCACTTTCTTACTTCAATCTACATTGACATTTAAGTGGCATATTACTATAATATAGTATATCATAAGGGTTTGTTGCGACCTCTCAGACTTAATAGAGTTCGTCTCCTTGGACTGCTTTGGCAGCCTCAAGGGGGGTGTTTACTTATTGAATTTGGAGCAAAGAGCTTACGATGACTAAGGATCAACCTGTTAGTTCAAATAAAGCTGAAGACGCACCGCCGGAGTTGGACAAGTTCTTCAGCCTCGCCGTGAAGACACAGGCCAGCGATTTGCACCTCAAAATGGGACAGCCGCCTAAATTGAGGATACAGGGCGACTTAAAGAACACCACCGGCGAAATAATGACCGAAGAAAGACTGGAAGAACTCATCTTTGAGATACTTAGTGAAGACCAAAAACTCATGTTCAAGGAACATGGAACTCTGGATTTTGCCTACGAAGTAGAGAGGCGAGACAGATTCAGGGTAAATATCTTCAGGCAAAGAGGAGCTATTAGCCTCGCAGCAAGAAGGGTAAACTCGTTTGTACCAAAATTCGAAAGTCTGCATCTACCGCCCATTGTTGAGAAAATCGCTGATTCCGGACAGGGACTCGTACTCGTCGTCGGACCCACAGGATGCGGAAAGACTACAACTATAGCTTCGATGATTGACTATATTAACAGAACTCGATCATGTCACATTGTTACAATCGAGGATCCTATCGAGTATATCTTCAAGGATGAAAAGGCAATTGTTTCACAAAGGGCTATCGGGATCGACGTTAAGGATTTTGATGAAGCACTCAGATATCTCATGAGACAGGATCCTGACGTTGTACTCGTCGGTGAAATGAGAGACGCCGAAACAGTTACTGCCGCTATGAGGGCCGCGGAGACAGGACACCTCGTCTTCGGTACAATGCACTCGGCAAATGCTCCACAAGCCGTACAGAGACTCTTGGATCTTTTCCCACAGAACGAAAGGGATCTCGTCAGACAGGCTTTCGCACTGGCGCTAAAGGCTATTATATGTCAGATCCTACTGCCTTCTGTTAAGAAAGACATTGACAGAATTCCTGCTATTGAAGTACTGCTCGGAAATTCTTCCGTAAAAAAGTTTATTTCTGAAGGAAGGGAAACTGATCTACCTGCCGTTATCAAAAACTGTGTTAACGAAGGCATGCAGGACTTTACGCAAAGCCTCTGCGAACTCATTAACGACGGAAGCATTGAACCAAAGGAAGCATACAGATACGCACCCAACCTCGAAGAATTAAAGATGTCGCTAAAAGGGATTAGGGCTACTAGCAGCGGAATCATATGATATTCAAATGAACTGTGTTATGGACCACTTTATGCAAGACCTAATAATCGCCGCCGTTCAATACGGCGGTTATATATCAATAATTAAATTCGCTCTCTTCATCGCGATCTTTTTCCTCTGGTTTTGGCTCGTTACCTGGATATATAAGGATTCTGAGCACATAGACATTAACCAGCAACTCTGGACTTTTGTACTCTTCGCTGCAGGGGGAACCGCACTGTTAATCTGGCTCCTTATTCCCGTCTTCATCGTGGGAATGACACTCTGTCTCATTGCTCTCGCAGGTTCTTCACTGGCATACATATCAAGCCGAAACTCAAAAGTAATGGAACAGGAACGAATATTTACTATTGATCACATCAGGAACCTTTTGGGAAGCAAAGGAACTATACTCGAAAATAAAAAGGGGATAATATTCGTTACCGCAAATAATAACGATGTCCCCCTCCCGGAACCAAGAACGCCAGACTTCTTCGGATATAAAACTGCACACGAACTCTTCATCGACGCCATCTGGAAAAGAGCAAGCGACATAACATTCATACCTACACAGCAGGAATACAGAGTCAGTTACCAGATCGACGGCGCCGCAATTCAGCAGCCTTCAATCCCAAGAGAAAAACTCGAATACTTCTCCAGGTTCCTCAAAAACGTCACAGATCTCGACCCAAACGAAAAAAGAAAACCTCAGAAAGGCACTTTCAAGATACATCAGGGAAAAGACAGTCTCGATTGGGAAGTCACTTGTGCTGGATCGAACGTGGGGGAACAGATAATCATTAAAAGAATCATGCACACAGGACTCACAAGGCTTAACGAAATCGGACTACTGCCAGACCAGTTCGATCAACTCTCACAATACAGTCAGTTAAAACAAGGCATCTTCCTCGTCACAGGAACACCAAAAAGCGGTGCTACGACAACTTTTTACTCACTCCTGAGAAACCACGACGCATTCATCAACAGTATAAACACACTTGAAAGAACTATTGCCCTCGAAGTACTAAATGTAGTACAGGAAAGCTACAGTCTAAGCGATACCGGAACTACAACTTTTTTCAACAAACTACAGACACTCTTCAGAATGACCCCCGACATCGTCGGAGTCGCAGGGTGCCAGGACACTGAAACCGCAAGACTTATATGTGAAGCCGCAAATGACGAAACAATCGTTTACGTCACTTTACCTGCCAACAGTGTAATCGACGCCGTCGAAAAATGGATCAAACTCGTCGGAGACAAAAAACTGGCCGTACAATCGCTTCTCGGTATCAGTAACCAGAGACTACTCAGAACTCTCTGCGAAGAATGCAAACAACCTTATACGCCAAACAAAGACCTGCTAAAAAAATTCGGAATACCCACCGAAAAGGCAAAGGTACTATATCGAGCAGGAAAAGTAATCTTCAGCAAACACGGAAAAGAAAGCATCTGCATAGACTGCCAGGGAACCGGTTTCGTTGGAAGAACGGGAGTCTTCGAAATTATCTCAATTAACAATCAATTAAGAAACGCACTTACAAAAGTAGAGTCTTCCGCTGAAATAAGATCACTTTTCAGAGGGGCAAAAATGCTCTACCTCCAGGAGCAGGCACTCAGAAAAATAATCACAGGAGCTTCATCTGTTAACGAGATGGTTAGAATCTTATCCAAAACACAAAGTCAGGGTAAAAGAAGACAGACAAAGTAAAAACCGAGAAAATAAACTTTACTCGGCAATATTTAACGGAGTCATTTTATGGCGATTGCAAACGTACTTGTTATGGTAATAATTGCCGCCTGCGTTGCTTGGCAGTACAAAAAGAGTACTCTGCTACAGGCATTTGCTACTATTATCGCAACTATCTGCTCCTCAATCATTGCTTTGGCGTATTTTGAATTAGTCGCCGTTCAGCTAAACCGCGTTTCATCGATCATTCCCTGGGCACAGGCAATCGCATTCGCTCTGTTATTTATAATTCCATTCGCAATATTTCTGACACTCATAGAATACCTTTCAAAAAAACCTGTTGACCTTGGAGCACTACCCGAACGCATCGGAAAAATAATTTGTGGAATCGTACTCGGTACTATTATCGCCGGAATACTACTTACCGCACTAATACTTGCTCCACTGCCAAATAAATATCCCTACCAGAGATTCGAAACAACGGCAACAAACGCTGAACAACCACAAAAACCTCTACTAAACGCCGACGGTTTTGCTATCGGATGGTTCAATGCAGCAAGCAAAGGAAGCCTAAGCGGTAAACAAAGCTTTGCCGCACTTCACCCCGATTATCTCAACCAGGCATTCCTAAATCGTCTTAATATCACGAGCCAAATAAAGACCATCGCAAAAGACGATGCCATCGTAGTCCCAAGAATGAAAAATAAAGAAGACAAAAACGTCGGATCATGGAAAGCTTCAGACCAGTTAAAAACCACCGACGGAAAACCCCTCTCGCCCAAGCCGGGACATCAACTGGTTTTTGTAAGAATGGGAATAAAAAGAAATGCTTACCCGGACGTCGGATTCTTCACGCCCTCGCAAATAAGGCTTATTTGCGCCGAAACTGCAAATGCCGAACAGCCGCTTACCGGTTCAGCGATAAACGCCTGGCCGATAGGCTACATCAAAACAGAAAACCAGATACAGCTAAAGAAACTCGGCGAAGAAATTTCAGTAAAAACGTCGGATTTTAAAAACGCCAAAGCAAGAGTCAAGTATATCGATTTTGCCTTCAACGTCCCCCTTGACTATGTACCGGTACTACTACAATTCAAACAGGATTCTCTCGTCGAAGTGCAAAAACCCGTAAATCCCGACCAGGCACCACCGCCTGCAACTTTCAGCCAAGAAAAATAGAAATAAACACAAATACCCCCCTACTGCCGAAATAATCCTCAGCAGCAGACGCTAAGTTCATCAAGATCCAACTCCATTAGATGCTCCAGATAAGTCTTCAAATCCTCTACGGAAAACGTCGATAAAAACTCCGCACGGGCCGTTCTGTTGATCTGGCATATGCAGTCTATCAATTCACTCTTACTCATATTCGCACCTCCATGCAATAACTTCGACAACATTCGACAGCACCGGATAAAAATTATTCTTTTGTCACTAACAACTCACTTACAAAAATATCGTCTCGCCCTTACTTTTTTCTTTAAGCTATTATTTCAATATGCAAAATAACGCCCCATAACAAAAACCACCACATAGCCGAAACCCACCCCCATCAGGCACCACATAAAGCCATTATCCACAAAACCAATGTTAACCCATACCCACCGTCCAATAAAACCCCCAAACCAACAAACAAACCAAATCCAATTTTTTTTAAAATTTTTCTCCCCATCCCCGCTATACGCTATTAATCTCCTGTTCACCTGCTCTACTTTCTCGCCGTCAGGCGCCCCTCCATCCCAGCCATACATTATTAGTCGCCTGCTCTACTTTCTCGCCGTCAGGCGTGCCCCCCCTACACCCCAGCAATCCGTATGCGAAGACCCAATCCAATTAAAAAGGCGGCAGCAAACACGCCACCGCCTACTAACATACTAACCCACTAACATACTAACATACTAACCTACTAACATACTAACATACTAATCCACTAACTTACTCACTCAACATACTCATAAGCGCCCATATCAACATCATCGTTAATTATCCGATCATCGCCTTTGATGTCCTCATCAATACCATCAATATAATCATTTTCGCCTTCGTCCACGACGTCGGTATCTGTAGGAACCAAACCGTCATCACTCGTAGCCCAAACATCGTCATCACCATCTGGATCGGTATCATCTACAAAATCAGGATCAGAATCGGTATTATCATCTTCATCTTCCGAATCGTCACCGCCCCACTTGTCGCCGTCCACGTCGCCTTCGATGCAGGAGTGGTACACGTAAACATCACAGCTGCTGTTGTACACTTCTCCACCGGAGTCATCGGCCTGATTGTTCCAGAGGATGCAGTTTCTAATATAGATGGTTGTACCATCGTAACAGTAAATGCCCCCGCCGTCGTCGCCAGCGTAATTATCGTAAAACGTACAGTTGATAATATTGACGTCCCCAGGATTCTCGATGTACATACCCCCGCCGTCGTAGGTGCTTGTATTATCGTAGAAGACGCAGTTAATCACTTCCGGCGAAGAATTATAGCTGTTCATACCCCCGCCGTCATCTGCATTATTGTACGCAAAAACACAATTCACAACAGTAGGCGATGAATCTTCTTCATTAAACATACCACCGCCCCAGTCACCGGTATTGTCCGTAAAGACACACCTCGAAACGGTAGGTGAAGCGTCATCATTAAGCATACCGCCACCGTCATAACTGCTCCCGCCATTACCCACAACATTACAATCCTCAATCGTCGGTGAAGTACCGCTGCAATAAATCCCACTACGAGCCGCTCCCGTTATCGTAAAGCCCTTCAAAACTGAACTCGAAGTCTCGGACAACGAAAACTCAACGCCATAATTACCACCATTGGCATCAATAACCGTAGCGTCCACAACATCAGCATCATTAGGATCGCTGCTGCGAACAGTTATCGCCTTATCGTCAAAATCAACAGACTCATAATACGTCCCCTGGTAAACGACAATCTCATCATTGGGACCCGCAACGTCTATGGCATTGTTAATCGTCACGTACCATATACTATCATTAACGTTATTAACCCTGTAAAGTGTCTCGTCGGCTCCCATATCGACAATCTGTCCGACAACGCGAGGATCACCGTCGATGTCCGTCTGGCCGCTATAATCGCCATTCGGATCACCGGCATTAATGCAGGGTGAATCCGACAACAGATGAAAATCATTAGAGCCCGAATTAACAAAACACGGATCCTGGTCGATATTGCCGCCGTCGTCGGAACCGATATTGGTGTCCCAGCCCCCGCCACTGCCGCCGCAGTTCTCAATATTACAATAACTAAAGTTAGGTTCGGAACTGACGCTCACATTATACACTTCATCACCGGAACCGCTCGCGCTATTGTCCCAAAAGATGCAGTTAACAACCGTTTGGTCGTTAGTGCTTGTGTTCCACATGGCACCTCCGTTCGATGTCGTAGTATTCTGACTGAAAGTGCAGTTGCTAAAAATAGACGTCACGGCATCGTGGTAGAGGGCGCCACCACCGTAACTGCCGGACGAGTTGTCATAGAAAACACAGTTGTTTACATCCAGATCGCTATTACGACTCCACATCGCACCACCACTTGCTGTTCCCACGTTACCGTAGAACGTACAATTTGTCAGGGTCAGATCAGTAGTCTGGTAACTGTAAATCCCGCCGCCGACGGCAGCAGTGTTGCCGTTAAAGAGACAGCCCCTTGCTGTTACATTACTGTCGGCGAAATTGAGTATTGCACCGCCGACTTCGCTCGCCGAGTTATCGCTGAATACGCAGTTGAACAACGTGGTGTTGTAGCCATCGTTTAACATCCCGCCACCGCGAGAAGCGGAATTGTTCTTGATTGCACAGTCGGTTATTGTAGGTGATGAATTATTAATAATGAACATTCCGCCACCCCACGTATTGTTGCTGTTATCGGTTATAACACAGTTGCTGATAGACGGGCTGCTTCCATTACAGTATATTCCATTGCGACCACCGGTGATCATAAATCCCGTCAGTAACGAATTGGCGTCTTCCGAACTGTTAAAGGTAACGCCTGTTCCGCCATTGGCATCAATAACCGTAGCCGCCACAACATTCGCATCATTAGGATCACTACTGCGAACAGTTATCGCCAGACCGTCAAAATTTATAGATTCATAGTATATACCAGGGCCAACTTCAATCGTCTCACCAGTGGCAGCATCATCAATGGCTCCTTGGATACTGTCATATCCCTCATCCTGGTCCAGATTGTACACCATGGAGAATTCATCGGCCCCAATATCAACCTGAGAAAACAATTCGCGAATATCGCCGTCAATATCCGTCTGACCGCTATAATCACCACTCGGATCACCCTTATTAATACACGGCGAATCATAATTCAGATGAAAATCGTTAGAGCCCGCATCAACAAAACACGGATCCTGGTCGATATTGCCGCCGCCGTCGATGCCTATGTTTGGATCCCATCCGATGTCGCTTCCACCGCAGCCCTCGATGTTGCAGAACATGAAATTCGGATCACCGCCCGAACTGTTGTATACCTCGTTACCGCCCATTGTTGCCGTGTCATCCCACAGGATACAGTTGATGATCTTTGGATCGCTCTGGTAGTTCATCAGGGCACCGCCGTATGCGGCGGAGTTCTCGCTGAACGTGCAGTTGATTATATTGGCCTCGCTGTAGTAACAGGTGAAAATAGCACCTCCGTGGTCTGTGGCTTCGTTCTGGCTGAAGAGACAGTTTGTTATCTCGCCGGAATAATGGGTGGCGTTGTAGATCGCGCCTCCCATGCCGTATACGCCGCAGGCATCATTACCGCTGAATACACAGTAGCTAATCTCTGCCGAACTGTATGCGTTAAATACGCCGCCAGCAGCGTTGTCGCCCTCATTGGTAATGAACATGCATTTACTTATTGTCGGGCTGCTTTCGTAATTGGAGATTCCGCCGCCCATTGGTGCATGGTTATCAATAAAGGTGCAATTGGTTATGGTCGGATTGCTCTGGCTCCAGTTTCCGATTCCCCCGCCGTAACCGTTTGTCGAGTTATTCTGAAAAACACAGTCTGTCACGGTCGGGCTGGCCGCATTGGTCCTCAAACCGCCGCCGCTGTTAAAACCGTAGGTGCTGCCCGAATAATTGTCCTTGATTACGCAGTTGCTGATTGTCGGCGATGCGGAGGAACAATAAATCCCCCCACCGTATTCGGGATGGCCCATAGCGTAACCACCTGTGATCGTAAATCCTGTGAGGACCGAATCGGCATCCTCTGAAGTCTTAAACTTCACGACCGTTCCGCCGTTGTTGCCGTCAATTACTGTCGAGGCGACCATACACGGATCTGCCGGATCGTTATTGCGAACCGTTATCGCCTTACCGTCAAAATCAACATTCTCGTAATAGGTGCACTCATTAACCTCGACAACATCACCATTGCTTGCAGCGTCAATTCCGTCCTGAATTGTAGTAAACGCATCGGACCAGGACGTTCCGTCCTCTATGCCGGTCGCGACACAATCTACATAAATCGTATCCCCGTAACCAATAACTGTCATCAATGCTACCGTTAATAAAACCAACAGATTTTTCTTGTAAATAAACATCTTAAAGTTCCCTTTCATTTATTACGCGCGCACCCCGCGCGCATCAACTTTCTAATTTTGTTTTCAAAACTAAAGCATCTTGCAGCTTAAGCCTTACACTTCGAATCTCACCTCGTACAAGTTCTCAATCATAGGCACCACCTCCATTTAGCCGTATTATTGAACAACATTTCCTGATTCCGCGCGCACCTTATGCGCATCAACTTTCTACTTTTGTTTTCAAAACTAAAGCATCTTGCAGCTTAAGCCTTACACTTCGAATCTCACCTCGTACAAGTTCTCAATCATAGGCACCACCTCCATTTAGCCGTATTATTGAACAACATTTCCTGGTCCCGCGCACACCTTATGCGCTTTTAAAAGCCCTCAATCTTTCAAGGACAAAAACTCACCTATCATACACTATATCTTCTGCGCATTTCCAAATGCGCCAAAGATTCTCTGCTTAACAATCGAAATAATACAGAAACTTGCCACCCTGTCAACAACTATTTTTATATTATTTAAATATTTTTTCCTGTCCCCGATACATCTGGAGCACGCCGAGGCTGCCTCTGTATTCCTCACCCACTAACCTACTAACATACTAACATACTAATTTACTGATATACTCAAAAAAAACCTTGACAACAAACATAAGATTGTGTTATATTCCTATCAAACTAAATAAAGACTTAACATCAAGAACATAATGCGGAAAAGACGAACAAAATGACGGATTCAACAAAAACAATATATCACCCTCGGCCATGGGCCGATTCCATTCTATTTAGATCCCTGCATTGCAGGGAGGATTCTCAAGACACGAAATACGAGAATATGCAAAACGAACCCAATCCTGCTTCAACCAACGAGCGACAAGAGACGAGAGACAAGCGACGAATAAATATGCAAAACGAACCCAATTTCAACCTACT
>SDBT01000761.1_pt1 | contig 52880 bp, 37 predicted proteins | sample 2277101 | NCBI WGS metagenome assembly SDBT01 (sample SAMN10404973, study PRJNA504765) | marine sediment metagenome | isolation source: marine sediment core GS10_PC15, 103 cmbsf | place: Arctic Ocean: Southern Knipovich Ridge | collected 2010
ATGGTACTCTCCCATCCCTTCGACAAGCTCAGGACAGGCCCTTTCCCAAGTAAGGCCGAGGGGCTCAGGAAAAGATTCCCCTCCCCTGGTGGGAGGGGATTAAGGGGAGGGGGATAGAAAAAAAGCTACAACGCAAATTCCTCAACCTTGATTTTTCTTGACAAGCATTAGGCTTTTTAGTATATTTTTTACGAACATTTATCTAACTTAATGAGCTTTACAACCCAAAGGAAAGGGGGAACATAATGTTTACCAAAAAGGTTCTTGGAGTTCTGGTTGGCTGCATTGTACTTAGTGTCGCAACCAATGTCTTAGCGTGGGATGGTCAGCGGAAAGGTTTTATTCTTGGAGGTGGGCTTGGTCTGGGAATGACCTCGTTCACTCAGACTCTGGAATTTATGGGAATGAGTGAAACTTCTCCTCGAGAGGACAAATTCGGATTTCAGACGGATTTCAAGATTGGCTATGCTCCGACAGATCTTCTCCAAATATATTATGTAAGCAAAGTATCTTGGTTTGAATTGAAAAATGTCTTTGGCGATGAAGTGACTATTACTAGTGGCTTAGGTGGAGCAGGAGTGAGCTATTATTTACAGCCAGAAGCTCCGTCCGCATTTTTCACTGGGGGAATTGGGATAGCTACATGGGATTTACCATTTGAAGAGAGAGCCGATGCCTGGGCTGGATTCGGTCTCTACGCGGGTGCTGGATACGAATTCACTCGATATTGGAATGTAGAATTTGATTTTGTGTGGGGAAATCCGAGTGAGGAAGTATCCGGCCTTAAAGCAAGTACAAATGCTTTGTCTCTCATGTTTACGATAAATGTTCTTGGTTACTAAATAGGAGCAGAAAATGGTGCGTAAATACCTCGGAATAGGCATTTTTTCATTTCTCTTCGTATTATCGATACCCGCAAATACCTTTACCCAGACGGGATCGCTTACCTACCGTCCATATTTTGAATTTATGGGTCATAAATCCAAGGTCCTATCAGTTGCCTTTAGCCTTGACGGCCGAATCCTGGCCTCTTGTAGTGCGGATAAAACCATAAGATTGTGGGATGTGGATGGAAAGAAAGAGCTAAAGGCCCTCAAAGGCCATACCATGGGGGTTAATTGTCTTGCCTTCAGTCCCAATGGACTTCTCCTGGCCTCCGGAGGAAATGATAGAAAAGTCAGAGTGTGGAATTTAGAAAAGGGCACCGAGGAGAAAGTTTTTACCGGGCACAAACGAAAGGTTTTAGCGGTGGCTTTCAGTGCCGACGGCTCCCTGCTGGCCTCCGCCGGGGAGGATAAGATTGTTAAAATATGGGACTTAAGAAGCGGATATGAGCTGGGTGAGCTTAAGGGGCATGGAAAGGCAGTGCATTCGATCGCCTTCCACCCTAATGGTCGCTCTATTACTACCGGAAGCAAGGATAAGAGCATGAGGACCTGGGATATAACCTCGAGGAAGGAGGTAAGATCTCTTACCGAGTCCGCTGCCCGTTACGGGGATTTATTAACATTTGCCTTCAGCCCTGAAGGTCGGATGATTGCCTCGGCAATTAAAGAGGTTACCCGGGCCAGGCCCGGAAAAGGAGCGGCAAGAGGTGGAATCAAGGAAAATGACTTTGTCCAGTTCCGGGACGGAATGACCGGAGAAGATTTGGGTAGATTGGAAGGGCATCTGGAGAGTGTGGTAAGCATCAGCTTCAGCCCGGACGGCCGTTTTCTTGCAACCGGGAGCTATGACCATTCGGTCAGGCTATGGGATGTAAAAAAGCTGGAGGAAATCGCCACCATACCGCTAAAAGAGCGGGCCTATTCAGTGGATTTCAGTCCTGATGGACGCTGGCTGACCGCCGGAACCGGGGATAATAGGGTTTGGGTCTGGAGCCTTAAGGGCGTCTCGTCAACACCATTGTTAGTTGCCGGAGAGGGCAGGTATCAGCCTCCGGCGCTGTTTCTCCCACCTTTTTCCGGAGAAAAGCGGTATCTTGCGGTGGTCGATCTGCGAACCAAGGGAAAGGTTTCCCCTGATACCGCCTCGATTCTTTCGGATAGCCTCCGTAACGAGTTGGTGAAGACCGGCAGGTTCAATGTTATCGATCGAAATAATATGGAATTGATTATTAAAGAGCAGGCCCGCCAGCTCTCCGACTTTGTTTCCGAGGAATCCACGGTTGAATTCGGGAAGATCCTGGGGGTTAAGGAGATCCTGACTGGCAGCGTAAGTAAGATCGGGAAGGTCTACAGCATTAGCATTAAGCTGAGCAGTGTGGAGACCGGGAAGATTAAGGAGAGCGCCGAAGAGCGCTGTCCCTGTGCCGAGGAGGACCTGTTTCTGGCGGTAGGCACCTTGGCCAAGAAGCTAATAATGAGCAGGTGAAGCTCCCGCCCACAGGGCGGGGAATCTCCTCCCCCTTGCCTGTCCTGAGCCTGTCGAAGGGATGGAGGAGGATAGAGGAGGGGTTGAATAAAGATAGTCAAAAAGATAAATTGCTCAATTATCCCTTTCCCCTAAATCCTCTCCATCCAAATGTAGGGGTTCGATTCATCGAACCCGATCCGCCAGAGGCGGAAGATTGGGCTTGATAAATCAAGCCCCTACAAAAACAGACGGGGGAGAGGGAACTATAATGATGTTATTCCACCCCTATTCACAGAACGAGATGCTCTGACATATTTTCATAAACCACAGTGGTTAGATTTTTCTTGATTTTATTGGAAATCTCTGGTATATGAAATATAAAGTTAAGAAACTAAAAATGGGCCAGCCACATAATGAGAGGAGGTGAATTTAGGATTTCTGGAATTATAATTCTGTTGGTTATGGTGAAACACATTCTTAAGGAGGGTTAAATTATGAAAAAGGTTGTTGCATTAATGTTATTTGCGGCGGTAATCTTTGCTTTCTCCGGAATTGCCAATGCCCAGATTGAGGAAGGAGACAAGGAACTGCAAGCGCTGTTTAGTTTCCAAACAACATCAGGAGAAGGAAGCATTGATATATTTATGCTTATGGGAAGTTTTAGTTACTACTTTACTCAAAATCACGCGGCGGGAATAAATCTTCAGCTCATGGAATTTAATATGGGGGATGAATGGATGGGAATGTGCCCTGTCCAAGTTTTTTATACCTATAACTTTATCGTTCAAGATCCAAAGTTAGTTCCATATGTTGGGGCTAGTATTGGGCAAGTAGTTCTTATCGGTGACGAGATGCCAGAAGTAAGCATCTGGGTTTACGGCGCCAATGGCGGCATTAAATACTTCATTAGCGAGAATACTGCACTGGTCCCGCAGATTTTATTACAGAGAACGACAATGAGTCCGGAGGAGGGAGACTCGATAAGTGAAACTACATTTACATTGATGGCTGGGATTTCTACTTTCTTCTAAAGATAGGCTGAATTTCCAATTAAAAGCCCGGGCAGAGAGGCTGCTCGGGCTTTTTTATTTCTTTCTCATCCTCTATACTGTTGTTTTTCACATCATTTCTTTAAACCCGCAAATTCTCCATTTAATTTGATATTCTTCGCGGAGCTTGTCCTGAGCCCAGATTCTTCGCATCACTCAGAATGACAGAGGGGTGAAGGAATCCCAGATAAATTCTCAATCCCCCTCCCCTAACCCCTCCCACAAGGGGAGGGGGAACTAGTGCTCAGTAACATTAGTTTTTGCTCAATTCCCCCTCACCCTAACCCTCTCCCCGTTGGGGAGAGGGAACTTTTTACTCATTCCTCTCCCCTGGGGGAGAGGAATGAGGTGAGGGGGGAGTCTTGAACGAGCAAGAATTAATGTCACAGAGCACTAGAGGCGGACACTGAGGTCCGCCCCTACAAGCCCCTACGGTTTGACTGTATGGCTTTCTCTCTGTCGGAAGATTATTCTTATTGGCGTTCCCTGAAACCCGCAATTTTCCCGGATCTGATTGGTTAGATAGCGCTCGTAGGAAAAGTGTATTCCCTGGGGATAATTTACAAAAATTACAAAGGTAGGAGGCCGGACCGAGACCTGAGTGAGATAGTAGAGTTTCAGAGGCTTATTTCTATATAATGACGGCGGGTGTTTTTTTAAGGCCTTCTCCAGAACCGTATTAAGCAGGGCCGTGGGGATACGGCGTCGGTACTCTTCACCGATCTTGACCACCTCGTCCAATGCCTCCCCTACCCCCTCACCGGTCAGGGCAGAGCCAAAGACTATCGGGGCAAAGCTTAGGTATTTGAACCGGTATTTAATCTCCCCGGCCCACTTAGATCTAACCCCCCTATCCTCTTCAATAAGATCCCACTTATTGACAAAGATAATACAGGCCTTCCCTCTCTGGTAAGCATACCCTGCAACCCTAATATCCTGACTGGCGATTCCTTCGGAGGCATCAAGCATAAGCAGGGTTACTTCACTGCGATCGATGCTCTTAAGCGCCTTAATAATGCTGTATTTTTCCAGGCGAAGGCTGACCTTTCCCTTACGCCGGATCCCGGCAGTATCTATCAATAGGTATGGCCGGCTATTGATTTTAAAGGCAGTATCAATGGGGTCCCGGGTAGTTCCGGGCTCTTCCGCTACTAAAACCCTTTGGAAACCGAGGATTTGATTAACGAGAGATGATTTTCCCACATTGGGTCGCCCGATTACCGCTATTCTGGTTGTCTCCTGTTCCTCTTCCTCCTCAACTTCTCTTGCAGGAAAGAGGTTAACCACCTCATCCAGCAGGTCTCCCAGGCCTCTTCGGTGCTCCGCCGATACAGGAAATAGTCTCTCAACCCCCAGGCGGTAGAAATCATAGAGTTTTCCTTCCTGTTTCTCGCCGTCGATCTTATTTACTGCATAGAAAACCGGCTTGGTAACTCGGCGAAATATCTTGGCTATCTCGAAGTCAGAGGGATTTAATCCCCCCTTCCCATCCAGGAGAAAAATTATCACATCTGCTTCCTCGATCGCCAGTTTTACCTGCTCCTGCATTTGCTGAAGTAGTCTTTCCCGGCTAACTGGCTCAAAGCCACCGGTATCAATCACGATGAACTCCTGGTCGTCCCAATTGGCCTCGCCGTAGATGCGATCCCGGGTAAGGCCAGGCAGATCATCAACTAATGCCTTTCGCCTCCGGACAATCTTATTGAACAGGGTTGACTTACCCACATTGGGTCGGCCAACAATGGCAACAATTGGTTTCATTCTTTCTGTATCCGGTTTTTGATAATAAAAGGTTAAACACCAATCACCAAATCTCAAACATCAAATAAATTCCAAATACCAATAATCAATAACCAAACTACTCTAATGTCCTTTCTTCAAGTTCAAGACTATGTTTAATTATTGGTCTTTTGGTCATTGGTTATTATCTGGTCATTGAGATTTGGTAATTGATTATTATTTGGTCATTGTAATTTGGTAATTGGTTATTATCCAATCATTGGGGCATTTTGAACTATGTACTATGAACTTTGGGTTTCATTTGAACTTTGAGCTTTGGCATTTGATATTAGATCTTCATTGGTATCCAAACTCCCGTAAGGCCCGGGGGTCTTTTGACCAGTCCTTCTGCACCCTGACGAACAGATCCAGGAAGATCTTAGTTCCCAGCAGCCTCTCCAGCTCCAACCTCGCCTTTTCCCCGATCTCCCGGATCATTCTTCCCTTCTTGCCAATAATGATACCCTTTTGAGAATCGCGCTCAACATTGATGAGAGCTCGGATAGAAATTAGGTTCTTACCTTCCCTTTCCTTGAATTCCTCCACCAGCACTGCCGTTGAATAAGGTATTTCCTGCTCGGTAAAATTGAATATCTTTTCGCGAATAATCTCCGCTGCCAGGAAGCGTTCCATCTGATCAGTAATCATGTCCTCGGGAAAGTATCGGGGACCCTGAGGGAGAACCTGAACAATGAGATCGAGCAACTGGTCAATACCCTCTCCGCGCAGAGCAGAAATAGGCAGGATTTCCTGATAGATCCCCAAGGAGCCGCATTGTTTCATCAGGGGAAGGAGGCTCTCTTTGGCAACGGTGTCAATTTTATTAATCAGGAGAAAGACCGGGATCTTTACTGACGAAAGCTTTTCAAGGACGAACTCCTCTTTTTCCCATTTATTCTCTTCTGGTTCTACTAAATGAAGGATTAGATCAACTTCATGCAGTGCAGTCAAAGCAGTAGTAACCATCCGCTTGCTGAGCCCGGATCGGGCCCGATGAATTCCCGGGGTATCGAGGAAGATAAGCTGGGCCTGAGAGAGATTTTTTACTCCCTGGATCCGATTCCGGGTGGTTTGGGGCTTGGGAGAAATAATGGCAATCTTACTACCAAGGACATTATTCAGCAGGGTTGATTTACCCACATTGGGTCGACCGATGATGGCAATGAAGCCCGATTTGAAGGCATTATTATTCATGATTGCAAATAAGCTTTATATAAAGCGGCTTGGATATCTGCAGATAATATTATGCTGATAAATTCTAAATCCCAAATCCTAAACCCTGATTAAATTAGGGGCAAAATTCCAATATTAAATGTTCAAAATATCCCCCTCACCCAATCCCTCTCCCCCAGGGGAGAGGGAACTTTTTACTGGTTATTATTTCCTCTCCCCCCAGGGGATTGAAGTAAGAGGTTCTTTGTTTTGGGTTTTGTATTTTGAATTTTGGTCATTTAATATTGTTTAGAATTTAGAATTTAGTGCTTAGAATTTTCCTTATTGGTGCTTAGAATTTGTTCATCTGTCTGCATTTACAACACTACCCTATGCCCTAATTATTTTTGTCGTTCTATATAGTTAATTTCGACCTGAATTATTTTGATCGCCTCGGCGGCTGCCCTTTGCTCTGCCTCCTTTTTGCTTTTTCCCAGGCCGGAACCATAGATTTTATTTTTGATTGAAACCTGGATCTCAAAGGATTTTTCGTGATCCGGCCCCCATTCTTTTATTACCGAATAATTCGGGGTTTTTTTAAATAGTTCCTGAGTAATCTCCTGAAGGCGGGTTTTAAAGTCAAAAGCCGCTCCCTTTTCTCCCAACTCCTGAAATATTCCGGAGAATTGGAGCAAGACCGAGTTGGTAGCCCCTTCTATCCCTCCATCCAGATAAATGGCGCCGAGCAGTGCCTCGTAAGCATCAGCCAGTAAGGAATCCTTCTTTCGCCCACCGGTTTGCTCCTCCCCTTTTCCTAACAGTAGATGGCTGCCTAATTCTAACTCTCTGGCAACCCGGGCTAACTGCTGCTCGTTAACCACCGCCGCTCTTAGGATAGAAAGTGCCCCTTCGGAGTGATCGGGATAGGTGCTAATCAACTTATGGCCGATGATCAGGCCCAGAACTGCATCTCCTAAGAATTCAAGCCGCTCATTGCTTGCTGATGGAGGTAGAGAGCATTCGTGTATGTAAGATTTATGGGTAAGGGCCTGATCAAGTAAACCCAGATTTTTGAACTCATAATATATTATTTTTTCCAATCCTTTGATTTCTATTATCCTATTTATATCCATTTTTTAATTAGTTACTTCGTTATTATAGAACTGACATTAATTTTCAATATTATATAAGCTAAACTTGTAGGGGTGGATCTCAGTGTCCACCCTTATCCCCGCCTAGGGCGGGGCAGAGACCAAACTCCGCCAAGGCTTCGTCGGGCAGGCGTCGGCACCTACATTTATTCTTCCGCCTCATGTGGATTAAAACCCTGTGTGGTGAACACCATAAGACCTTAGATCTCTTGCGGAGCAAGCTTCTAACGGGGCTTACCAAGCTCTGCTGGCAGAGAGAGCAAGAGACCCAGAAAAATCGCCAGATAAAACAACCAGTAAAGAAAGATAGCCAGTAAGGTAAACCCGACGCCTTTTTCTCGAACTATAAATAAAAAGAAACGATAATTAACCAGGATTCCAATCGCAAGGAAGATGGGAAAAAGGATTAAGCACTTGGGGATAAATAAAGCAATTAGAAGACTTATTAGACTTAATGCCGAGAAAATAACTGCCAGGAACATATTTCCTCTGAGTATTCGGGTAAATCTCTTCTGCCTTTTCATTACCTCCAGATAATTGGGGCTTCTCCGGAAAAGGGTCTTTGTGCGGCCCCAGATACCCTGATAGAAATGATCTGTTTCTATACTGGGATTACATTTAATCCGGGTCCTGGCCATAATTCTCTGGGAGATCTCAAACTCTTCCCCTCCCGCGCCCTTAAAACCCTCATCAAAACCACCTGTCTTCCAAAAAAAATCTCTCCTGATTGCCCCACATTCAGCAAAAAAACATTCAGCAATGTTTCCCTCACCCAGGTTGTGGGCCATATTAAAGTGCCATTCCAGAGCAACATATGAGGGGCCAAACCCGGGATTAGCCGGGATTTTAGAGTGGACCCCCTGGTAAACCATAGTCTCCGGGCATAAAAAGCCCTCGGTTAACCTGCTGATAGTATCCTTTCTCAGAATTATGTCAGAATCAACAAACAGCAATATTTCACCCGATGCTTCCCTCGCCCCCTGATTCCGGGCAGCAGTAACTCCCCGATTTTCCCCTATTTCTATGACCCTGTCAGTGAATTGTCTTGCTATCTGCACAGAGCGGTCAGTGGAGCCATCATCAACAACAATTAGCTCATAATTATCATAATCAGAGTTATTGATTGCCCCCAGGCAGGCCGGAAGTGTTCTTTCTCCATTATAACAAGGGACGATCACCGATACTTTGATCAATGAATCTGCGCTCATCCTTTTTAGAGTTACCGTGAATTTAATCCAAATAATGCGTAAACATCTGGATTATTGGTATATTAACAACATGCTTGTACCTATTTGGTGTAGGGGCTTGATTCATCAAGCACGTCGGGTTCGATGAATCGAACCCCTACATTAACGCATTATTCGGGTTTAAAATAGATTCTTAATCAGGCACCAGACATATCGGGGCCACATCTTCCAGACGATTATCCGGGATTGGCTGAACTCTCTCGAGCATTCATGCGCGGGGACCTCAACTACCCGATAACCCTTCTTAAGACACTTCATAACCATCTCCTGTTCAATTGTGAAGATATTCTCCTTTAGCCCCAGTTTACTCGCTGCCTCACGCCGGATAGCCCGAAAGCCATTCTGGGAATCGGTCAGCCTAACTCTCCAGCGATAGTTAATTGTTAGGGTAATTATATTGCTTCCGGTCATCCGGATAAATTTATCTATGTCTCCCATTAGCTCATCACTTCCTCCTTGTATTCTTGAACCTACCACCAGATCAGCTTCTTCCTCCCGAATAGGCCTTATTAATCTGGGGATATCTTCAGGGTTGTGGGAGCCATCGGCATCAATAAATACAATTATATCTCCCTTGGCCTCAGAAATTCCAACCCGGACCCCATCCCCCTTCCCTTTGCCCCTATCTAAAACTACTCTGGCTCCCTTCTGGGAGGCAATCTCCCTGGTTTGGTCGGTTGAATGTCCATCAACTATTAGGATCTCATCAGCGAACGCCCTGCTCTTATCAATAATTTCCCCGATACTTTTTTCCTCATCCTTCGTGGGAATTATAACCGTAATCTTTTCTTTATTTGGGTTCATTATCCAAACTCTTATGCCCTTTCAGGGCACCACGAAAGATGAAAACTTATTTTCGGATCTAATCCCCCCTTACCCCCCTTTTTCAAAGGGGGGGATTCAGGGGGATTTCACAACCCAAAACTTATTTTCGGATCAAATAACATACTACCTTAAGGTAGCCAGGCCAAAAAAACCTATGATGTTTCTCCTGAGATCCTCAAAGGAACGAATTTTAAGAAGTCTCCTTAAAATGTAGGATGGCCGGAGATAAAATTTCCGGTAGCACAGGGAAAGAAGCTTCTCCAATTCCTCTCTGGTCATAGACTTCGGTACATAACTGATATTGAACATTGTGTGCCTGGGAAAATCATTCTTGCCGGGATCGTTGATCATCTGGTAGACCTCGGTTCCCGGTAGGGGAGCTAAGGATCCGAAAGCAGCATAATCCAAACCGAGCTTTTGGGCAAATCGGATTGTTTCCAAGCCATTATTGAAAGTCTCTCCTGGTGTGCCAAAAATAAAGGTCCCGTGGGCCTCGATCCCGAATTTCCTGGTCAGCTTGATCGCTTCCTCGATCTCGTTAATCTTTATGCCTTTCTTCATAATATCGAGCACCCTCTGGGAACCACTCTCTATTCCAAAAAGGAGCCTCCAGCAGCCAGATTCCTTCATCTTCTTCAATAGCATCTCACCCAGTCCCTGAGGACGGGCATTGGCTGCCCAGGTTAAATCGAGCTTCCGCTCGATTATTCCCTCGCAGATCTTTAGCGCATTCTTCTGGTTTAAGGCAAAAATTTCATCATAAAAGGTTACATCCCTGATCCCGTATTTGTTCACCAGATCCTCAAGCTCCTTTAGTATCAGGTCAGGATCCCTGAATCTCACCTTTTTAATCGCATGACAAAAGATGCAGGAATAGGGACAGCCCCGGGAGGCAATAACCGTGGTAGAGGGAAGTCGCTTATAGACCGAAATAGTAGGAATGTATCTGCTCAGATCCACCAGAGATCTATCGGGAAAGGGCAGCCCATCCAGATCTTCTACATAAAGGCGGGAGGAATTTATCCGGCTCTCCCCTCCCCTCCTCCAGATTATTCCCGCTATCTTCTCCAGGTCTCCACCGGACTTTAGGGCAGCCACGAGCTCCTTCATTGTATATTCCCCCTCGCCGCATACAACTATGTCCAGTTCCTCACATTCCTTTAAACAATTTTCCTTCCAAACTGTGGGATGAGGCCCACCCGCAACCATAATCTTGTCCGGAAATCTATCCTTAAGTAAAGAGATTGTTTTTTTATCATTCTCCCAGCCCGCGGTATAAGAGGAGACTCCGATAATTTCGTGCCCTTCCTGTTGAATAAGGGAGGTAATTTCTTCAATATTTTCAAAATACCCATCTAATACATCTACCTGGTGCCCGGCTTCCTTCAAAACCGCACCGATATACAGAAGTCCGAGCGACGGGAAGACCCCTAATATTGTCTGTTCTGGACGGGCAAGTACCCGCTTGAGAAGGCCGCCTCTTTCCTTCATAAAGGAGATAGATATATCTTCCTGTCGCCAGGGAGTGGTTAAAAGAAGTATCTTCATCGATTATATATCTTACCAATTTTAATAGAATTGGTCAATATTACTGCGGAGTGAGGAATTTGCGTTGTAGCATTTTTTCTATCCCCCTCCCCTTAAGCCTACTTCGCCGTAACGGCTACGAAGGCCAGGTCCCCTCCCATCCCGCGTTCACGCGGGAGAGGGGAATCTTATCCTGAGCCCCTCCGCCTCACTCAGGATAAACTCCATCTAATGGATGGGAGAGTACCATACGGTTTCCTCCCCCTTGCCTGTCCTGAGCCCTTCGGCTTCGCTCAGGATAAACTCCGTCGAAGGGATGGGGGAGTATAGCCGCGGACATTTATGTCCGCTTTAGTGAGCTGACCTGAAGGTCAGCGTCTACAATGAGCTAGCTACATGTCAGCGGCTACAAGGGAGAATAGTGGGGGTGATTTTTGCCTTTTCCCTAAACAATACCCCGCAAACCTTGAAAAACCGTTCTATTTGGGGGTAAAGTTTTTTCCGAAACCTCTATACTCCGCATGTACACTGACCCTCTTAACAACGAAATTAGCTCGGAGTTTCCTCAAAATCCCAATGACCAAATCCCAAAAGGGAAAATTGTTTCGTGTAATTCGTGAAATTCGTGGTTCAAATCCCAATTATTTTGCATTTTGCACTTTGCAATTTGCAATTTCTGAGGATTATCCTTATAATTTCAGGTAAAGAAGGAAGGATGAATTATCCAATGTGTGGTATCTGGGGAATAACTAATTCAAAAGCATCCTCAAAACCAGATGAAGCTCTGGTGCACACGATGAATGAAGCTTTACATCATCGGGGCCCAGATGACCGAGGGTACTATCAGGACGAAAATATAACCCTGGGAGTAACCCGCTTGGCAGTTATTGATTTAAAAACCGGCCATCAGCCGATCCATAATGAGGATCAGACAATCTGGCTCGTCCTTAATGGTGAAATTTATAATTTTAAACAATTGCGGAAAGAGCTTATTGAGAAAGGCCACAAGTTCTATACCCAGACCGATGTTGAAGTTGTTATTCATCTTTATGAGGATGAAGGAGAGGGTTTCGTCAAGAGATTAAATGGGATGTTTGCTTTCGCACTCTGGGATAACCGGGAGAAAAAACTACTCCTGGCTCGAGACCCTTTAGGGATAAAGCCATTGGTATATACCATTAAAGATAATGAGCTGCGCTTTGCCTCGGAAATAAAGGCCCTGTTTACCTTGGGTAAGATTAGTAAGGAATTAGATTGGAACACTCTGGACGACTATTTTTCCTTATACTACACCTGTTCGCCTTCGACTATATTCAAAGAAATAAAGAAGCTGCCTCCTGCCTGTTTAATGATTTATGAGAATGGAAAGGTAAGAAAAGAGCGGTATTGGCAATTGAATTATACTGCTCAAACCGGATATGATGAAAGATATTATTGTGAAACGATAATAGATTTGCTCCGACAGGCAGTGAAAAGACAGTTAGTAAGCGATGTTCCTCTGGGGCTTTTTTTATCCGGTGGACTGGACTCATCCAGTATCCTGGCAATTATGCAGGAGGTGGCCGATACTCCGGTAAAAAGTTTCTCCATTGTCTTTAATGAAAGCTCTTTTAGTGAGGCCCGGGAGATCCAGCAAATTGTTAATCTTTTCCAAACCGAACATCATGAATTATTGGTTAAGCCTGAGGTTATCCCTGAGTTTCTCCCTCAGATCTTAGATTATCTGGGTGAACCAACCGGTGATTGGACCGCTGCCCTTGAATTTTACCTGGCAAAATTTGCTAAAAAAGAAGTTGCCGTGGTAATTTCAGGAGCAGGAGGAGATGAGATATTCGCCGGTTATCCTACTATAACTGCAAATAAACTGGCGGCAGTATATCAAAGGGCTCCACTTTGGTTAAGAGAAAAGATAATAAGAAGATTGGTCGAAAGGCTCCCGGTTTCTATGAGCTACTTGAGCCTGGATTACAAACTGAAACGTTTTGTGCGGGGAGCAAATCTTCCCCCGGAAAGAAGTTACTTTTCTTGGAAAGAAACCTTTTCTGAGCAGGAGAAAAAGACCTTATATTGTTCGGACTTACAGGAGAAACTGAGAGAACATGAACCCTTTTCGGTCTTTGAATATTACCTCAAGGATCTGGATGATGACACTGAGCTCATTAACCGCTTACTATATCTTGATCTCCGGGTATTTTTAGGAGGATGCGTTCTGCCCCATGTTGATGGGGCAACCATGGCCAATTCAATAGAGGCAAGGGTACCACTTTTAGACCGTTCTTTGGTGGAGTTTGCCGCAACTATTCCTCCCGAGCTAAAACACCGCCGATTTACCACCAAATATATTCTAAGAAAGGCTCTCCGTAGTTTGCTGCCCGGAGAGATTAGAGGGAAAAAGAAGATGGGGTTTGTCTGTCCGATTTCCCTCTGGATACAAAATGAACTAAAAGGGTGGGTAGAGGAAGTGCTTTTCCAGCGAAAGATTAAGGAAGCTGGTCTTTTTTCGGAAGAATATTTAAAGAGTCTTCTCCATGAGCATTCTGCCAATAGGGCTGACAATGGTCGAAAAATAGGTGCCCTGGTATCCTTTGCCCTCTGGTATGACAAATATTTTTAATATTCTTCAGGGAGTAGCAGGAAGTAGCAGGAAAAAGTAGGGAATAGCAAGGAGTAGCATTGCGATCCCTTCGCACCCTCCCCCGTCATTCTGAGCCCTTCGCCCTCTGTCATTCTGAGCGAAGCGAAGAATCTGGGCTCAGGACAGGCTCCGCGAAGAATCCTTGTCCTGAACGAAGTGAAGGATCTGGTCTCAGGATAAACTCCGCGAAGCAAACGCGACGAGATTGCTTGGGGCCTCGACCTCGCAATGACGAGTAGCAGGGAATAGCATCCGACTTCGCCAAGGCTACGTCGGACAGGGGGAATAGCAGGGACTTGAACCCAAATAATGCGTTAAATGTAGGGGCCGACGTCTCTGTCGGCCCGAATAAGGGTGGACACAGAGGTCCACCCCTACAATCCGCCATAGGCGGATTACACCAAACAGGTACAAATAAGTTGTTAATATACCAATAGTTTGGATGTTTACGCATAATCTGGGTTAATTGTTTATCTGCAACATTTCGTGATGAGCTATTTTTAGAGAAGTGGTTCAATGAAAAGTGAGCTAATGAAATATTTAGTCTGTCCCCAGTGCCAGGGGACTTTAAAACTCCAAATCTTCAAGAAGGCAGGAGATGATATTGAAGAAGGAATAATCATTTGTAACAAATGCCGGCTCTGGTTTCCCATTATCCAGTCTGTTCCCCGAATTCTTCATCCACAAATACTGGTCCGGATGGTGAAAAGATATGATGAATTTTTCCATAGATACAAACAAGAAATTCCTTTCACCAACAGCAACTATGGACAAACACATCTGCCAGATGACTCACCAGTTGCTCGGACTTACGATTATGGTTGGACAACTTACCCGGAGCTATTACCAGAATATAAAAGAGAGTTTTTGCATGTGCTTGGTGATTTACTTGCTACCGATGATTTTCGAGGAAAGGTTATCCTCGATGCCGGGTGTGGTATGGGAAGATTCACCCTTTTTGCCGGGGAGACGGGGGCCAGGGAAATAGTTGGCTTCGATTTAGGCGAATCGGTCTTAACCGCTCAAAATAGAACCCTGAAAAATTTTCCCAATGCCCACTTTTTGCAGGCAGATATTTATTATTTGCCTTTTAAAGCTGATTTTGATTTGATTTATAGCATTGGAGTAATTCATCACCTGATTGAACCTGAGCAGGGGGTGAAGAACCTGGTGGGACTGGTTAAGCCCGGAGGGAAGATATTTCTCTGGGTTTATGGATACAGTAGGATTAAACATTTCTTAGATCTCCTCCGTTTTTTTACCTTACGGTTACCTCTCCCCTGGGTAAGAGCCTTAAGTATCCTCCCTGCCCTTGTTCTTTACGGTATTAATACCCTGTACCGGACTGTTTCCCGAATGCCTCAATTTAAGCATTTTGCAAAATATATTTCCTTTCAACAGTATGCTGACCGCAGCTTTCGGGGGATACGCTGGATTACCCAGGATCACCTTACTGTTCCCGTAATCCGTTATTTCCGGGAGGAAGAGTTAAAGGGATGGCTAAACCATTTTCCCCTTAAAGATACCAAAATTTCCTGCCGCTATCCGGGAAAGCTCGGTCGGAGCTGGCGGATATATGGAAGAAAGATCAAAAAATGTCAAATATCAAAGCCCAAAGTTCAAATAAAATCCAAAGTTCAAAGTTCAAATGTTACTAATTAGTGCACCTGTGCACCAGCTTAAATTTAGTCATTTGACATTCATTTGTCATTAGGATTTAATCCTGCGTGTGCGCGGGACAATTTAATGATGATTAATATTTAATTGGAGGAAGATTTCTATGGAAGAAATTATTAGTATCGTTATTCCTGTCTACAATGAAGAAAGGACTATTGAGAAGGATATTCAGACGATCAGAACCGCAATGGAAAAGACCGGCTATAATTACGAGATAATCGTTGTTGACGATGCCTCAACCGACAGCAGTGGGGAAATAGCCCGTAGGCAGGGTGTTAAAGTAATCCGACATCCTATTAACCGAGGGGTGGGAGCAGCTCGTAAGACCGGAATTCTGGAGGCCCAGGGAAATGTCGTGGTAACCACCGACGGTGATGGCACTTATCCCAACCAGGATATTCCCAAGCTTTTAGAATTTATCGGAGATTTTGATATGGTAGTGGGAGCCCGAACTGGCAAGAATGTAGCCTTTTCACCTTTGCGGGCCCTGCCCAAGTATTTTATTCGGCAATTAGGATCTTACCTGAGTGGGAGAAAAATTCCGGACCTGAATTCAGGTTTCCGGGCCTTTAAGAAAGATATTGCACTTAAATATTTTCATCTCCTCCCGAATTCACATTCATTTGTAGGCACTATTACCCTGGCTTTCCTATGTAGTGACCATCTGGTAAAATTCATTCCCATTGATTATTATAAAAGAAAAGGCAAATCCAGTTTTCGCCCATTATCTGATACTGTTAATTATATTTCTCTGGTGATCAGAACAATCATGTATTTCCGACCTCTGAGGATCTTCCTCCCGATTAGCTTTTTTGCCTTCATTATTGGGGCAGTTAAGGTTGTATATGATTTTTTTGTTTTTCATAATATTGGTGGATTTGATGTAGTCCTGATGCTTTTTTCTTTCCTTATTGCTACCCTGGGACTCCTGGCTGATCTAATCTTAACACTGCATAAAAAATAGGGGCTCTTCATGGAATATAGTGGGGAGAAGGTGTAGCAGGGATTAGCAAGGAATAGCGGGGAGTAGCAGGGACTTGAACCCTTGAATACTATCTATTTACATTTGGATTTTTTGCCCAAAATAATCCGGGATGAGCCAAAATAGAGGAGGTATCCACCAAGACTGAAGAAAGTAACAAGAGTCATCCACAGACCCAATTTGAATGAGAGCGGGTCGAAGATAAACTTTACTTTATGAAAGCCAGGAGAGAGAGAGATTGCCCGCAGGAGATAATCAGCTCGATAAATCCTCTCCTCCCTTCCATCCACATAGGCCTTCCAGCCCGGATAATAGGTATCGCTTAAGACTAAAAAACCCTCCCCATCCGTCCGGGTCTCAATCTCAACCTTAGTTGGCTGATAATCAATAATCTCTGCCTCCGATTCATCGGTAAATGGTAAGAGATTAATAGTTAGCGGCAATTTAGGCACCTCTTCCTCTAAAATAACTACTCTCCGCAGATCGAAATTCTCGGAGTCCATTCTCTTCAAAACCTCCTCATGCCTTTCGACTATCTCCGCCTCAGGCACGATAAAGGCTCTGGGGAAGGCATCTTTATTTTTATAGATCTTGACCCCATGATCCCCTTGATCTGATACCAATTCATATTTTCCAGCCGGGTCAGCTTCTTCCAGGCGGAACTCTCCCCAGTCTGCCCAGTCCCAGATATTATCTCCTCGGGGGCCAGGATCAGTGATCAATCTCAAAATTACTTCCTTTCCTCGATAGGAATCCAGATTAATTTTAACCCGCCTTCGTTTTCTGTCTAACTTGTTTCTTTTCGGATCGATATATCTAAAAAAGACCCTTTCTTCTTTCGTTCCAGCGATTAAATCAAGAGCAAAGCCCACTCCGTCCCCCCTGTCCGGAAGCCAACTATGGAGACTCATTTCAATGACAAGATTTAGGAAAGCTCCCCGTTTAGGAATCTTTAAAGGAAACTCTATGAGAGTCGGCGGATGTTGATAGAGGACATTCTTTTTTTCAAGTATCTCGGTAAATTCTTTAAGGCCGAAATACCTCTTGTTAATGGTTAAAATCTTTGCCTTTTCCAAAATTTCATCAAGGATTTGGTGACTGAGGAGCCCATATCTGCTAACAATGTATTTTAAATTCAAAAGATCAAGAATCGGAGAGTCTAATTTATTCTGGCTGAGATCTAATAAAAAAGATAACTTGTGAAGATTGGATTCTAATTCCTCCTGCGGCGTTTCGTTTATAAAATTAAATAAATTAAAATGATGTCTTTCAATTAATGCTTCCACAACACGAATATCGCTGAGTGAATAAAGCATTCCCAGATGAGGTGGAAAGAGCCACAATGGAAAGATGTGAAACCTGAATATCTCTGTATCGGTTTTTAGGTAATAGATGAAGCTGGCAGTTTCCTGTTCTTTCGTCTCATTTTGGTAGAGTGCTTTATTTCCCAGACTATCTACCCAGAGGGTAAAAAAGGTTAAGAATATCATTAACATTCCGAACAAAAAGCTCTGGATCCTTTTCTGGCTATACCATCTAAAAAAAACAAATAGCAACGCAATCCAGAGAGCAGCTAACCCAACTTGAGTCGCCAGGTAATCTGGATTTATCGGTCGAAATATCCCTACTAAATGAAATAGAGATACTCCGCTGATAAAAAGAAAAATTATGGCTAAGGACCAATAGAAGGCTCTGGCGGCATACTGTTTCTTTATTAAATAATCTAATCCTATCCCCGCCATGATCGCAATTGAAAAACATGCTGCCGGAACCGGACATCTGGTGAAATTGGGTAGTCGATTAAAAATAGGCAGAAAATCTATGAGATTGAAGCCTGGAAAACCGTAAACGAGTCCCATTAAGAAAATAGAAGATCCTGCAAAAAAGACTCCGTAGCGATTAGATGATTTTATTTTTATCAGGGTAAATAATGCCAAAGTAATGGGGATGATTCCGAGATAGGGAATCAGAGCAAAGGTATCAATTAACGAATTAAAGCTATTTCCATAGAACCAGGGAAGGAGAAGGGATATAGAGTATTTTATATTTAGATGATGAGTTCCTAGAATCACTAAACGATAGACCAATGATCTGCCCAGATATTGTAGGAATGGTATAACACTGATCGCCGAGAGCAAAGAACCTAAAATCAATGCTCCTCCAAGAAGATAGCAGCATACTTTAAGCCGTTCATTAATGCCGGTTTTGCTATTAAAGAAGAGCTTGAAAATAACCCATCCACCAGCGAAAAGCAGAGTATAAAAAGTGGACTCCGGATGCCCACCGATGATAGACAGGCATAAAGCCCCGCATCCCAAAACTAATGCGTATACCTTTCTTCTGTCAATAATGTTGTTAATAGCCCACAGGAGTATTGGTATACATATTTCAACATTTAACAGAATCATATTTAGATAGCGCATAAATTGCCCGCAGAACATAAAGGATACTGCAGCTAAAATTGATCCTGTTTTACCTAACTGAATTGATCGACAGAATAAGTAGGTAAAAAAGCCAGCTATAAATAACCTGGCCATTAGAAATGTATCAAGACCGGCCATGAAGGGAAGTAAATAAATCAGGATTTTCAGGGGGTAAAAGATGGCACTTTGAAAATTGGCCAGGAAAGGATAACCGAGGCCTATGTAAGGATTCCAGAGAGGAATATATCCTGAGTGGATGACCTCTCGCGAAAACTTCCCCCAGGGATAAAATCCATAAAAAGATGATGGGTCTATTTTGATCTCTAAAAAAATGCTTTCGCCTGAAAGGAGGTTTCTCCCGAAGAAAAGACAAATCAGAACGCACAAAAGTATGGCGACTTGAAAATACTCATTCCGAATAGCTGCCCTTGTAATTTGTAAGATTCTTCCTGATGGTTTCAATTATCTCAACTTGCTCTATTGATTAACCTTTTTTGGTAATTATACCACAACTGGTACCTGAGTGTCTCAGCCCCCGGAACCATCTCATCCCAGAAACTGCTATTGTAGGCTTATATCTTTGAATAAATGAAATATCCGCCAAAACAAAGAAGGGTGCCAAGAGTTATCCATAGCCCCATCCTGAATGATATAGGATCAAAGACAAACATTACCCTATGGAGACCAGGAGAGAGAGAGATTGCCCGGAGGAGATAATCGGCCCGATAAATCCTCTCCTCCTTTCCATCCACATAGGCCTTCCAGCCCGGATAATAGGTATCGCTTAAGACTAAAAATCCCTCCCCATCCATCCGGGTCTCAATCTCAACCTTATTTGCCTGATAATCAACAATTTCAGCCCTGGAACTACTGATTATTAATTCCCTCTCTCCTTCGAGTTCCTCAGGACGCGACCCTGGAGGGAAAGGGTTAGGGGGAGGAATTTGTTTTTCTAAAATAACTCTCTTCCGGGGATCGAAATTCTCGGAGTCCATTCTTTTCAAAATCTCCTCATGCCTTTCAACTATCTCCGCCTCAGGCACGATAAAAGCTCGAGGAAAGGCATCTTTATTTTTATAGATCTTCATCCCATGCTCCCCTTGATCTGAGATCAACTCATATTTTTTATCCTCTTTGAGCTCATCTATCCTTAGATCGCCCCACCCGGCCCAATCGTTGCTGTTTTCCCCTTTAGGTCCGGGCTCGGTAATCAAGCTCAAAAGAATCTGTCTGCCACGATAAGAATCCAGGTCAATTTCTACTGGATGCCATTTCCTATCCTGCTGATTTCTTTTAGGGTCAATATACCTGAAAAATATCCTCTCCCTTTTCCCTTCAGCGGTTAGATCGATCGCAAAGCCCACCCCATCTCCCTTCTCTGGCAGCCAGCAGGATGGATTCAATGCCAGAGCAAAGCGCAGGGATGCTCCTTCTGAAGCAACAGTTAAAGGAACTTCAATCTTAGCAGGTGGATGCTCGAAAAGGCTCTCTTTTTTACTCAATCCAATAGTAAATCTCTCCGGATGCACATATCTTCCATCCCTGGTGATGATTTCCCCTTTTTCCAGCACTTCATCAACGATCTGGCGGCTGGAAAGTCCGGAGAAGGTGACAATGTATTTTAAATTCAAAAAGTCAAGAAATCGGGAGCGGATCACACCCGGCTGAAATTGTGAGCCAGTTTTAGCCAAATATTCCTCGAGATCCCTCTCCGAAATTTTATTAATAAATGCTAAGAAATTGAAATGATTTCTTACAATTAATACATCACCAACCCTGATATCATTAAGCGAATAAAGCATCGCCAGATTGGGTAGAAAGACCTCGGGAGAGGCATAAAACCTGAAAGTCTGCCGGTCTTCCTGAAGTACTTTAAAGAATCGGTGATCCTGTTGCTGCCTGAACTCTTCCTGATAGAGAGGTTTGTTTCCCCGATTATCCACCCAGAGTCCAAACCATACTATGATTACCATCAATGCGGCAAAAACTGAGCTCCGGCACCATCCCTGGTGATATAAAGCAAAAAAACCAGCAGCTAAGGCCAGCCAGAGTAGACCTGACCCGGATTGAAATAGAAGATACCTTTCATTTGTTATTCGGAATAACCCCAGCAGATGGACAAGACCGAAACCAATAATTAAAAGGAAGGCCAGCGAAAGTGATGCGTAAACCCCGTAAGAAAGTTCGGACGTGGCATTAGACCCTTTCCTCGCTATCAAATTTGTAGGGGATCCATCTCCGCCCAAAGGGCGAGGTTTTTTTACGGGGCTGAGAAAATTTCCCTTCCGCAACAAGCTCAATCCCATCCCCGCCAGTATAGCAACGGAAAGGGATATGGCGGGAACGGGATATTTCCAGTTAAGTAGCTGATCAAAGATGGGCAGAGATCCTACCAAATTGAAAAGAGGAAGCCCATTGACTACTCCCAGCAAGGTAATAGTAAGCCCCGCAAAGAAAACTCCGTAGCGATTTGATCTTTTGACATTTATCAGGGTAAATAGCGCTAAAGTGAAGGGGATAATCCCCACATAGGGAATTAAGGCATAGGTATCAATTATTGAATTAGAGTTATCCCCATACCACCAGGGGAGGATGAAGGAAATGATGTATTTGATATTCAGATGAGAATAACCAGTGCCTGTTTGATGAAGAAAATGCCATGATCTTCCAAAATATTCCGTAAAAGGTAAAAGCTGTATAGCTGAGAGCAGGAAACCCAGGATTAACGCTCCCCCAAAGAGAAAACTACATCGTTTGGCCTCCCGATTTAGTAGGGGCAATTCATGAATTGCCCCTACTAAAAAGACCTTGAACAGGACCCAGCTCCCGGCAAAAAAGAGAGCATAAAAGGTAGCTCCGGGGTTTCCACCTAAGATGCAAAGGCAGACACCTACACTAAGTAGAAGAACTCCCAGGGATCTTTTCCCTTCAATCAGATTACTGCCCGCCCATAACAATATGGGGATACACATATCTACATTCAGAAAATACATATTAAGGTATCGCATAAAGTAACCGCAGAACATAAAGGAAACAGCAGCTAAAATTGAGCCTGCCCGGTCTAATCCGATTGAGCGGGTAAATAAATAGGTAAAAAAACCAGCGATGAATATCCTGATTAACAGAAGTAGATCCAGAGCAGGGACGAAGGGAAGTAGATAGATCAGAACCTTCAGAGGAAAAAGCACATCGGTTATAGGATTAGCTAAATGAGGAACTCCCAGAGCACTGTAGGGATTCCAGAGGGGAAAGTATCCTGAGAGGAACATCTCTCTATTAAACCTTCCCCAGGGATAAGCTTGATAGCCAGTGGCAATATCCTTCTTGATTTCTAAAAATAAACTTTTCCCCAGAAACAGGTTTTCTCCAAAGAACAGACAGATCAACCCGCTTAGGAGCAGAGCGACTTGAAGATACTCATTGTTAAAAATAGCTCTTATTCTCAGCATAAATTCGATCAGGAAAAAGGGAATTCCCTTTATATATTATTAAAAATACGCTACAAATTCAAGAGAAAACAGCTTCTTCCTCTTGTTTAAAAAATTATCTGTGGTAATATGAACTGAGGATTGGGGAAAGTTATCGGGAAGCTTGTGGTCAGGGACGAAATTGAGGAGAAGGTATTTCTTGAACGGAGGAAGAGCACAAGTAGGGAAAATAACTTTTGTCAATCCCCCCGTGAGTCTGGCGGAGCGATACGGAAAGCTGGCCCGAGGGGGGACAAATACTGCACCCCTTGGTTTAGCTTCTCTGGCAGCAGTTACTCGAGGCCAGGGGTATCAAACTGAAATAATTGATCCCCTTCCTTCCCAATTAAGCCAGCAAGAAACAGTTGAAAGAATCCGGGAGAGCCATCCCCGGTGGGTTGGGTTTACGGCAACCGCAGTATCAATACATAAAGCAGCCGAAATGGCAGAATTACTAAAAAGGTCTGATCCCGAGATTATCACTATTATCGGAGGGGCTCAACTGAGCGCCTTGCCCGAGGAGATGATGGAAGAGTTTCCGAGTTTCGATCTGGGGGTTGTGGGGGAGGGAGATCAGACAATCCTTGAGCTTCTGAGCTGTTCCCAGGAAGGAGGGGATCTGAAGGAGATTAATGGATTGGTAATCAGGGAGAATGGGGAGCTTAGACTTACTAAAAGCAGAGAGTATATCGAAGATCTTGATCAGCTTCCCTTCCCGGCCTGGGATCTCCTTCCGGATATCAGAAAACATTATCAGCCGGCAGCCTTCAACTGTCGGAGGTTTCCGGCCAGCTCTATTCTGACCTCCCGGGGATGCCCAGGTAGATGCACCTTTTGCGATCGTTCGGTCTTTAAGAATAGCTGCCGATCTTTTAGCGCCGAATATGTATTGGAGATGACCAGAGTCCTTCGAGATAATTATGGTATCCGGGAAATCAGTATCCACGATGACAATTTCCTGATGTTCAGACCGAGGTTGCTAAAACTCTGTGAGCTTCTAATTAAGCAGGAGTGGAACCTGAGCTGGAGCTGCAATGGCCGGGTTGACCAGGTTACCCCAGAGATTTTACACTTGATTCGTCGGGCAGGGTGCTGGCAGATAGGATACGGGATCGAAAGCGGCTCTGAGGAGATCATAGAGCGAATAAAGAAAGGAATAAATTTAGAGCAGATTACCAGAGCAGTTCGCTGGACCCGAGAGACAGGAATCAGGGTAAGAGGTTATTTTATGCTGGGCAATCCCGGAGATACCAGAGAGACTATAATGAAGACTATCGCCTTCGCAAAAAGGCTCGGGGTTGATGACTTTCAGTTGACCTATTTCACCCCTTTCCCCGGATCGGAGGCCTTCCAGGATGCGGAGAAATATGGAACTTTTACTAAGGATTATCGAAGGATGACCACCTGGTTTCCCGTGTTCATTCCCGAGACCCTGACCCAAAAGACCCTGGAAAGGTATTACCGGAAGGCTTTTCGCGAGTTTTATCTCAGACCAAAGATTATCTGGTCATATCTGAAGATGGTTCGGAGCATGAAGCACCTCCTTCATTTACTGAGGGGGCTCCGGGGCCTGTTAAGCCTGCTGCTTAATTCCCCCAAATAATTTGTTGCTGTTAATGATAAATTATTCTGACTGGCATAAAAGGTTAGTAAGAATTTACGGACAAATACCCGGTTTTTTTTCATCTGGTTATGCTCTACCCCCTTTGGTAGTTCAAATAGAAGTTACCCATAGATGCAATTTGAATTGCTCAACCTGTTATCAAATGAAAGGGGTCAAAATAGAGGAAGAGCTCAACTTGGAAGAAATTAGAGGTATTATTGATCAACTCCCCCGGGCAGCATTTTTAACGCTGACGGGTGGGGAACCGTTTATCCGGGAAGATATGCCAGAGATAATTAACTATGCTTTATCCCGGAATAGGTGCAACATCCTTACCAATGGCACTCTCATTGGGGAGGATACTATCAGGATGTTTGTTGAAAAAGGCCTGTTTTTATTCGGCACTTCTTTAGATGGTATTGGATCGATTCACGATAAGATTCGCAATGGGAAGGGAACTTATGAAAAAGCGGTAGAAGTAATTAGATCGATTCAAAAACATAAAGAAAGCAAGCGGGGAAAATATCCCCTTATTAATATCAATACACTTATTATGCCGCAAAATATAGAGTGCCTTTATGAGATTTTATTAGTCGCTGAAAAAATGGAAGTTGATTATCTTACAATCATGTTTCCCAAACTCTCCGATGCCCAGTACACCCCCCCTTTTTATGATGACCTTAATCATGAAAAATTCCTTTCCTTCCCCCGCGGCCCTGAATTTCTGGATGCAATCGATCAATCTATTTTAAACAAACAGCTCCGTCTGATCAAATCCCATCAAGGCTCAGTGACAATTCGATCTTATCCCTATGGCATTCTTGAACCAGAGGGAATGCAAAAATATCTCAAAAGACAGCTAAAACTCCAGGATTTTTATCCCTGCTATGTACCGTGGTCGACTGTATGTATCTCACCCCGGGGTGATGTCTATCCCTGTCTGGCCTACCGAGTTGGCACGATCCGCGAGAATACCTTAAAAGCTGTATGGAATGGCCAGTGTTTTCGGGAATATCGAAAAAAATTGAGGAAAATGAGCCTGATGCCCGGATGCCTGGGCTGCTGTTATTCAAAATTCAAGAAAGGATGGTCGCAATTAATATTTTAAGAAAAAAGAAATTCCTTTGCCTCTTATTTGCTTCCCTGATTATTCTCTTTCTGGTGATTGTAAGACCAGACAGATCGTTCACCCGATGGAGGGAAAGGATATCTCATATTTCCCGAGCTACTGAGCCGGAAATTTTAATTATTGGTCTGGATGGAGCCACCTGGAGGATAATCAATCCCCTCTTAGAACAGGGAAGGCTGCCCAATTTGAAATTACTTATGGAAAAAGGTAGTTTTGCAAAATTAAAGACTTTTTCCCCCTGTTACTCACCAGTTCTCTGGACAAGTATTGCCACCGGCAAGCTTCCCGAGAAACACGGCATCTTGGGGTGGTTTAAGAAAGCTTATAATGGAAAAAGAGAGAGTACCGAACTGGGGATTCCAACTTCAGAGCAAAGAAAGGCGAAGGCATTTTGGAATATTTTAAATGAGTATGGGAAATCAGCGGGGATCCTTAACTGGTGGGTTACCTGGCCTGCGGAAGAGATTAATGGCTATATTGTTTCCGATCTTATTCAATACTATCCGAGAATGGAAAGGGTTCTCAAGGAGGAAATCTCTACTAAATATGATGTTTACCCTGAAGTATTAGCTGATGAATTGAAGCCGCTAATTAGTAGGCCGGATGAAATAAAAGTAGAAGAAGTCCAACGCTTCATGAGATTAAGCCGGGATGAAGCAAATAAATATTTAGCTAAAATAGGACCTAAAATTAATTCCCTCTTCTTTGAATTTGTAAATGCCTATCAAGTGGATAAGTCAATGTCGGAGATCGGGCTTTATTTATTAGAGAATCATCCTGTCGATCTAGTGGCCCCCTATTTTAGAGGTATTGATATAACTTCTCACTTATACTGGCACTTTATGGAGCCTTCCTACTTTAAAAATTATAAGATATCCCAGGATGAAATTGAGAAGTTTGGCTGGGTGATAAGAAATTATTATATCTGGATGGACGAGATTGTTGGTAGGTTCCTCTCCAGGGTAAAGAAAGACACCTCCATAATCATTCTCTCGGACCATGGATTTGGGCCAACCGGCACCCTGCCCTGGTCCGGAGGGCATAGTAAGACTCGTCCCGTAGCTCCTGTCGCCCCGGATGGAATTCTAATAATGAGTGGAAAAAATATTAACCAGGGAGCAGTCTTAAAAGAGCCAAGGATAATAGATATTGCTCCTACAATCTTGGCATTAATGAAGATTCCTGTAGCTCAGGATATGGACGGAAGGGTCTTAATCGAAGCTCTAACTCCAGAATTCATTAACGCACATCCCATATCTTATATAAGTTCTTTTGAGGATCGTAAGGAGGTTGAGCCGATGAAAACTCAGCATAAGAGTTTTCCTGCAAAAAAAGAATTTTTAGAAAGACTAAAATCTTTAGGATATATTTCCGATTAATAACCGATCCTTCGACAGGCCTGTCCTGAGCGAAGTCGAAGGGCTCAGGACAAGTCCTTAGCGGAGGGTGCTCAGTCCATAATAGCCGATAATATTTCGTCGGAGATCCTCCAGGGATCGGATCTTGAAAAACATCTTTAAAAGATAAGATGGCCGGAAATAGAACCGCCGGTAGCTCAGAGTCAGAAGTTCCTTCAATTCTTTTTTAGTCATTGAGTCTGGGATATAGCTCAGCTTGAACATTGCATGCCTGGCGAACTCATTTTTTTTAGGGTCATTGAGCATGTCGTATGCACCGGTCCCGGGAAGGGGGGCAAAGGAAAAGAAAACAGCATAATCTAAATCGAGCTCCTGGGCAAATTCTATGGATTTTAATCCCTCCTCAAAGCTCTCACCCGGGAATCCAAAGATAAAGTCACCGTAAGCCCAAATTCCGCACCTTTTTGTTAGCTTGATTATTTTCCTGATTTCCTCAATCCTTGTGCCCTTCTTCATAATATCCAGCACCCTCTGGGAACCACTCTCTATTCCAAAAAGGAGCCTCCAGCAGCCAGATTCCTTCATCTTCCTCAATAGCACCTCATCCAGTCCCTGAGGACGGGCATTGGCCGCCCAAGTCAAATTTAGCTTTCGCTCAATTATTCCCTCACTTATCTTCAGGGTGATTTCACGGTTTAAAGTAAAAGTGTCATCATAAAAAGTTACATCCCTGATCCCGTATCTGCTCACCAATTTCTCCAGTTCATCCAATACATTTTCGGGATCCCTGAATCTCACATTCCTGGTTGCTTGGCAGAAGGTACAGGAATAAGAGCAGCCCCGGGAAGCCATCATCGTAGCTGAGGGTAGTCGCCTATAATTGGAAATTGTTGGGATGTATTTATTGAGATCCACCAAGCTCCGATCCGGGAATGGAACTTTATTCAGATCCTCCACATAAGGCCGGGGAGAATTAACCTTTACCCCTTCCTCCCCTCTCCAGATTATTCCCGCTATCTTTTCCAGGGATCCACCGGACTTTAGGGCAGCCACCAATTCCTTCATAATGTATTCCCCTTCCCCACATACAACTATGTCCAGCTCATCGCATTCCTTTAAACAACTTTCCTTCCAAAGTGTGGGATGAGGACCACCCGCTACTATAATCTTGTCAGGGAATCTATCCTTAAGCAAGGTGATAATCCTTTTATCATTTTCCCAACCCACAGTATAAGAATATATACCAATAAGTTTGTGCTCTTCCTTTTCAATAAAGGAAACAATCTCATGGAAATCGACAAAATATCCATCGAGAACATCCACCTTGTGCCCTGCCTGCTTCAAAACCGCAGCAATATAGAGAAGTCCAAGAGTAGGGGTTACTCCCAGGATTTTCTGTCCCGATCTGGAAATCAACTTTTTCAAAAAACCGCCCTTCTTCCCCATAAACCCGGCGGCTATCTCTTCATGCTGCCAGGGAGTCGTCAAAAGCAGGATCTTCATTAGATTAACTTTTTCTTTTCTGAAAGAATGTCTTGAAAACATCGAGATATCTGTATCTAAATAATTCGAGTAAAGAGAGCGGATTGTTAATTAAGAAAAAGAAGTATTTTTGGATAAAGAAGATGGGATTTCGGAAAAGCACACTCAAGTTATAGATAAACTCCTCTCTTTCCCTGACATTTTCTAACTCCCGGGAGGTAAATTCGAGGGTATCATAATTTGATTTGCAGTGATTTATAGTTTCAAAGTCGAAACCTTCCTTAAGATAACCCTTCTGTTTACAGATCTCATAAAGTTTTGAGCCAGGAAAAGGGCTGGCAATAAAGAATAAAGCACTGGTCAACCTCAATTTTCTGGCAAAGGAAAAGGTTCGGCGTATCTGCTCTTTAGTCTCCCCGGGGAAGCCGACAACAAAAAAGGAATGAGTTCGAATCTTTAACCTCTGAATACTTCTGGTCAATGATTCTACCCGGTTTAAATTTAAAGGCTTCTTGATTATCTTCGACAAAACTTCCTGATCGCCGCTTTCTATAGCCAGAGTCAGTTCGTAGCAGCCGCTGGCCTTCATTAGTTCCAGCAGCTCTTCATCCAATCTCCACAGGGCAATTCCACTAGGAGTATTCCAGAAGATCCTCAGCCTCCGGTCAATTATTCCTTGAAATATCTCCATAGCCCTTTCTTTATCGAAAATTAGATTATCATCGCAGAATTGAATCTCCTTAATCTTATATTCCTTAACCAGTAACTCAATTTCATCAAGAGCATTTTTCGCTGAACGGGCGCGATAACGGTTACCCCAAAAGTTGGGCGATGAGCAGAAGATGCAATTTGCCGGACAGCCCCGGGAGGTGATTACCGGTGCCCAATATCTTGACTTAGAGGTGACACTCATTGGAATGTTAATTTTGGAATATTTTTTCATAGGTAAAAGTTCCCAGGCGGGAAAAGGTAGCTCATCAAGGTCTTCAATATATGTAGTCCTAGGATTGACCTGAACCTGACCGTCTCTTCTAAAGGCGATTCCGTCAAGGTCGGCGAAATCCTGACCGCTTTCCAGTCGCTTTAATAAACTCGGTAGTGTCCCTTCCCCCTCACCCAGAATAATAAAGTCAATACTTCTTTCCCTTAAACTTTCTCTGGGTAAAAATGAAGGGTGACTACCACCGATAATTGTAATGATCTTTGGATTAATCTCTTTGGTGAGCTGACAGATCCTTCTTGTGAAAGGCAATTGGGTAGAGGAAAGACAGGTAATACCTACAACATCTGGTGAATACTCGGCAATCCTATTTTTTATCTCTTCATCTGACAAGCCATATCTCACCAGGTCATTTCCAAGATTTTTGACATTTCGATAACCCTCATTAGTGGCATCTAATAATTTAACCTTATAATCTTTATTTAGAACCGCCCCCAGGTAAGCAATTCCCAGAGGGTGAGCAGAAGCGCGTTGATGGCCAACCGCTTGCGTGCTCGGTGGGAAAATTAATAAAATCTTTTCAATTTTTTGCATCAATTCAGACAGGAAATGAGCCCCATCCAGAGGACGGGGCTTCTTAAAACAATTTTATTAGGGGCAATTCATGAATTGCCCCTAAAACTCTTCCCTATAAATGTAAAGAAAAGTCGAAAAATCAGTAATTTTCTGGGAAAAAGCGCCAATATTCGATAAATCCTTCTGATTTTCAGATAAAATGTCCTATTCGCTTTTCGGGATAAATTTGCAAGCTCATCAGGTGAAACACCACTTAGCTTGACATTTATAGTAAAACAATTGTGCTCCTCTTGCTCATAATCAATCGGAATCTTAAGCTTCTTCACCAAATCAGCAAGCTCGGTCCCCTCAAATGAATTAACCGTAAAAAAAGAAGCCGTATGTAATTTAGAATTTGCTGCATAATCAATCGTCTGTTGCAGCTCTTCCCTTGTTTCCGTAGGGAATCCTAACATAAAGAATCCATGGCATAATATATTTAATTTATCAGTGAGGGAAATAACTTTCTGCATTTTCTTAAGATCGATATTCTTCTTGATTAATTTCTGAAGCCGGGGAGAAGCAGTTTCAATGCCGTAGACAATCCGGTAGGTCCCTGCTTCCTTCATTTTGCGCAGGAGTCTCTCGCTGATAATATCACCCCGGATTCCGTTGGGAAAAGTGATCTTGAGGTCGAGGCCTTTTTCAACAAGCAATTCGCAGATCCTCTCTGCCCTTTCGGTATCAATATTGAATGCGTCATCAATAAAATCTATTTCCTGAATACCATCATTATTATAGAGGGTCTCAATTTCCGAAACTACATTTTCCGGACTTCGCGCTCGATATTTTTTGCCAAATATTCTGTGGCAGTAAACACAATTATACGGGCATCCCCGGGAGCTGAATACTGACATATATTCTTTTCGGCAATAAACTCTATTCATCTTTTCAACTGTGAAATAACTCTCTATATCAATTAGATCCCAGGCAGGAAAGGGAAGTCCATCCAGGTTCTCAATAAATCCCCTATTGGGAGTAAAAACGATTTTTCCGTTTTGGGAAAATACTAATCCAGAAACTTCGGAGGAATCATTCCCCCTTTCAATTTCCTGTATCAGCTCACCCATGGTCTCTTCACCTTCACCAAAAATGACATAATCGATATTCTTATCCCTTAGTACTCTTTCCGGTGAAGATGTAGGGTATGGACCTCCCATAACTACTTTACAGTCTTTATTAAGCTCCTTTATATTCCGAGCGATCTCATGGGCTATCGGTGCTTCGTAGGTAAGGCTGCTCAGGCCAACAATGTCGGGAGAATAATCCTGAATATCACTGATAATATCCCGGGGAAGCTGCTGTTTCACCCTCATATCAATTAGCCGGATATCGGACATTCCTTTCTTTCTTAAAGACGAGGCAATATACATCAGGCCTAAAGGCTGGGTTACCTGAAAGCTAACAGTGGGCTTGGAAGTCCTGATCAGTAGTATTCTGGTCATAGCGTGCCCTTAAAGAGCAATTTAATTCTCTTCCAGCCAAAACGAAGCATTTGTCGCGGATACCTGAGCGCATTCATTTCATAGCCATTTCTGGGGTGCGGGAAGGCATCGGTTCTTTTTGGTATCAGGTAGTTTATTATATTTATCAGAACAAAAATGTTAAAATAAACGAATAAATAGTAAAGCTTATATTTAACGATAAATTTAGCCAAGCTCTTAGGAAAGTAATTCATCGTTTCAAAAAGCATTTTATATTTTAGCCACTGAGAAGGATGAAGCTCGGATTTAACATCGATACTCCCCTGATATGGGTATATTTCCATCTGCTCGATCAACTCATCGCTGAGCGCGCCCTTCTCCTTAGCCTGCTGGACAATATCCGTCCGGGGGAAATAGAGTAACCAGTAAACATGGATTAAATCCACCGGATTTTCCCGGTAAAAGTTAGCAAGTTCATAATAATGTTCTTCTCTCTCTCCCGGAACCCCGAAGAGGTTGTCAGCCAGAACATAGATTCCTGCCTCCCTTAAAAGCCGAATAGCCTCACTTATCTTCTGGTTTGTTATCGGTCGCCCCAGTTGCCTTCTTATCTCCGGATCAATATGCTGCACACCTAACTGAACCTCCCGGCACCCTGATTCCTTAAGATAGTTAGTAGTCTCCTCATCTATTGAAGAACAGTTTACAAAACATTTATAGGGAACCTTTACATCATCAGTATACTTCTCGCTAAATTCCCCCAACCACGGCTTATTCTCAGCAAAATCGTCATCGTTAAACCTGATTACCTTGATCCCATAGTTCTTCCGAGCCCACCGCATCTCCTCAATAACATTGTCCACACTCCTCCTCCTCAAAAACTTACTGCCTCCTATGTTGGGCTCATCTTTAAAGTAGATCTTCCTCCTCACATTATTGCAACAATAAGTGCAGTTATTATGACAGCCCCGACGGGCCATACAATAATGACCAATGGTAAAGGGGTAACCGACCTTATGATAGAAAAGATCCTTGTCAGCAAATGGTAGGGAATCAAGATTCTGGATAAGGGGGCGACAGGGGTTACTGACTATCTCACCATCTTTTTTAAACCAAACATTTTTAATCGTATAATTTATTTCCTTTGTTTCCAGGCAATTGACCAGATCCAGAAGAGCATATTCTCCCTCTCCCTGGATCACAAAATCCACGAAATCATTTTTAATCACACGTTCCGGAACCGAAGTTGAATGAATTCCCCCAAAAACTATAGGGACTGAAAGCACTTTTTTGATATCCCGGGCAAACTCGCAGGCCCAGAGATAATCAGCACTCACTACTGAAAATGCAATAAGTCCGGGATCATGTTGAACAATCTGCTTAAGGAGATACTTTCGAAAATCAAAGATCTTTCTTAATAGCTTACTTGAGTATTCTTTGCGATGTGGTCTAAACAGTCGGGGGTCGAAAACAATATCGGTCTGATGCCCAGCTGCCTTCAGGACAGCGGAAAGGTATTCGATACCAATATTTTCAAAAATACTGTAAATAAATAAAACCTTCATAGATATTCCTCAGTTTATCGGATTGAACGAAGCAAGAGCCCCCAGCCAAGTTTAAGATCTTCATAAAATGATATTCTGAATGGGTAATAATGCTTTCTCCAGGAATATCCTTGCCAGATGTTCCGGATAAGTCTAAAGAGAAAATTGGCGGGTATTTTAACGAGAATTTTTATCAGGGAAAGCAGGGAAGGAAATCTTACGCCAATTGCGAAGAACTTATGCAGATTATCAAGCTGGTATTTATCTTTAAGTTTCAGGACGGATTTAGAAGTAGAGATCTCTCCTACGATCTGATTAAAATTACCCGCGAAAAGGCCCAACTCTTTTGCTTTTTCCGTAAGAGTGAGCTTAGGATAGGGGGTGAAGATATTGACTTGAGCGATAGTTGGTTGACTGCTGATATTCAATTGAATGGTTTCAAATGCTTCATTTAAAGTTTCTCCAGGAATACCGATCAGATTCTGCGAAAGTGTTTTAATGCCCTCTTCCTTAAGCATTTGAAATGCATTAATTATTCTTTCATTGCTCATCTTTCGCTGAAGGATTTCTCTGCGAAGATAATCGTTACCAGTCTCAATCCCCATTGAAACTAAATGGCAATTAGATGCTTTCAAAAGCTTGCATATCTCTCCGGTAATTGATTCTACCCGGGCATAACATATATAGGGAAGGTCAATAGTTTCTCTATACTTCTCGGAAAACTCTCTGAGCCGTTCCTCGGTGGTAATAAAAACATCATCGACAAACCAGACACATCCTAAGGGATACTGGTCTTTGACCTCATTTATCTCCTCGATAATATTATCATTGCTGCGTAATCGGAGAACTTTTCCTTTATTAGCATAGATTTTCTTGTATATATGATTGAAACAATATGTACAATTATAGGGGCACCCTCGGTTGCTTACAAAGGTCTTCAATTTAAAACTTTTTCTAAAGCTATATTTATTATATAACTCTCGATCAGGAAATGGAATACTATCAAGATCCTCAATTAGTGGTCTTACCTCATTTTTGAGTATCTCCCCATCCTTTTTAATCCAGAAGTTAGCAATACCGGTAATGTCATCACTACTCTCCAGACAGTTAGCTAACTCTACCATTGCTAATTCCCCTTCCCCAATGCACACCGCATCAACTCCTTCTGCATTAATGATTTCCGGGAAGAAGGTTGGGTGAGGTCCTCCAAGGATTGAGAAGCACCTGTAATCTTTCTTAATCCTCCTGTTAACCTCAAGAGCTTTAAAATGGAAACCAGTCATCAGGCTGAAACCAATTATTTGGGGCTTAAACTGCCTCAGAGCTCTTTTCACCTCCCGGAAAGAGGCTCGGCAAATCTCGGCCTGGTGACCGGCAGCATTGAGAGACGCGGAGATATACATCAGGCCCATTGGTTCAAAACCTTCCAAAGAAGCCGGGGGATAAAGTAATAATATCCTCATCTGTTTCTTCGGGTAAATATTGAACTTGCCAGGGCAAACAATGCTGAGGTCCCGATTATGATCGAGTTTACATAGTGAGTTGCAATTGCCCGGATGGTAAACATGCTACCCTCTTCTTTAAAACAGAAAGAAAAGAATTTGGAACTAAATAAAAAATAGATAAAAAAAAGGAACAGGAAAATTACTATTCCTACCATCGGCCAGAAAGGAATAAGAAAGAGGCTTAAAAAGCTGCTAAACCCGGAAAGCCTGCTGATTCCTTCCTTAGGCGTGCCTACTGCTTTATCAAATTTTTTTCTCTTCAAAAACAGCTTTGCCCAGTAGAAACTCCGTTGAGAGTATCTTTTGGCATTAGCCAGGAAGGAAGGGAAATGATGAGCTACCTGGAAATTAGTGTCAAGGTAAATTGGATATTTTTCACTGACCCGATAGCCAAATTCAAAATCCTCAATCAGAGCATCCTTATAAATGGTATCAAATCCCCCCAATTCATCGAAAACCTCCCTCCTGATAATCGCACTGTGGGTATCGAATGCCTCAAGAAACTTAACCTCATGAAACCAAAAGTAGGCTACCAGGGCTTTATATTTGGGGAAAAAGCCGTCATTTATAGGCTGCTTTGAGTAAATCCCCACCATCGCCTTCATTTCTTGATTATCCCGGAAGCGTCTGGAAACATATCCTATCTGATTAACATCAACAATAATTACATCAGCGTCCAAAAATAACAAGATATCACCTTTTGCCTTTTCGGCCCCAATGTTCCTGGCCCGGGCCGGGCCTGACCTCTCTTTCAGGGTAATCACAATATCAGAGTATTTCCGAGAAATTTCCCCGGTATTATCAGAAGAATGGTCATCCACAACGATAATTTCATAATCGCTGAATGTTGACTTCCTCAAAGATCTCAGGAGTTTTTCGATAGTTTTTTCTGAATTATATGCGGGAATAATTACCGAAATCATTTCTTTCTCGGAAGTTTGGAGTAGACGAAAAATCCTCCCAGACAGACAATAGTGCCAAGTGCCATCCAAAGACCCAGTTTGAAGGATAGGGGATCAAAGACGAATTTTACCCGGTGAAGGCCCGAAGATAAATGAACCGCCCGGAGGAGATAATCGGCACAATAGATTTTCTCTTCCCTACCATCCACCCAGACCCTCCAACCAGGGTAATAGGTGTCACTTAATACCAGGAATCCCTCCTCATCCATCCTGGCCTCAATTTTAACACTATTTGCCTGATAATCAACAACTTTAGCCTTAGAATTGCTGGTGAGTCTTGTACTATTTGGTGTTAACCCCGTTAGAAAGTTTGGAGTAGGCTTTAAATCACGCCCAAATTCATTGATTTCCTCACCTTCCCATAAATGATTGGGCTTTCTTTCTAACGGGGTAAACCGTAATTCAGGAGTTTGCTCTTCTAAAATAACCTTTTCCCGGAAATCGAACTTCTCGGAGCCTATTCTTGCCAGGATCTCTTCCTCATCTTCCATTACCTCTGCCTGATGAACAACAAACGCTCGAGGAAAGGACTGCCGATTATGATATACCTTAATATCTCCATCGAAAACCAATTCAAATTTGGATCCAATCTCCTCTTCCTTTCTTTCTACCCTCAGATCCCCCCAACCTGCCCAATCACTATCAGAATTTCCTCTCGGACCAGGATCTGTAATAAATTTCAGTGTGATGAATTTACCCTGGAAAGGACTGAGGTCAAGCTCAGCCTCACACCAGCTTCTATCCTCAGGGTTATTCTTGGGATCAATGTATTTTGAGTAAAGCAAGGTCTCCTCACCATTTTTTCCCAGTCTAATCTCAAAATGGACTCCATCCCCTCTGGCTGGTTTCCAAACGGAAGGATCCAGACCAAGGGCAAATCTCAAAGATGACTGCTCCTCAGTTATTGAAAAGGAATAATCAGTAGATGAAGGTGGATGTTGATAAAGCACCTCTTTCTCTTCCCCTGCAATTTTGAATAAATTCTCCATTACTCCGGACTCCACCGTTGAATAGATCTTCCCTTCGCTAACAACCTTACTTACCATTGCCCCTTGATATAAAGTGGTTGGACTCAGTATATATTTCGTATTTAAAAGATCCAGGAGCGGGGAATATATCTTCTCGGGTCTTATCCGCATATAAAATTTAAAGAGGTGATAAGCTCTACCCTCTTCTTCACTATGACCATTTATCAGGTTGATCATCTTTGCATAACGGTTAAAGAAGAGTCCGCTGTGGGAGCGAAGGTCAGAGAGATTAAATAAAATCCCCAGATTTGGTAAGAAAATGCCCGGCAGGGAATTGATGCGAAAAACATCTGAGTCCTCGGTAAGAGTCTTAAGCGATTGAGATTTTGATAACCTATCTAAACCTAACTTAAAGTGCGTTTCATTTCGAAGAGAACTATAAAAAAGGTTTAGATTTAGATAAGCGAGAAGTATAATTAATCCTGCAAATGGCTTACGGCCGATTATTCTCTTCTGGAAAAGATTATATAAAAATAGAATAGCGAGTAAAAAGAAGATTGCCAGAGAAATTGAATGAAGAAAATCTCTAAAAAAATCAGTGGGTTGAGCGAGCTTATGCCAATTTATCAGGATGTATCCAATTAAAACAAAAATAGTCCCGATCGTTACCGCTTGAAACCACCTGCTGCTATGACTCCTTTGCAGCAAAGCTTCTAATCCAAACCCAGCTAATATCACAGAAGAAAAAATAAAAATTGGGAAGGCATGAATAAAATTCAAAGTAAAGTTAAAGACCGGGAAGAAAGGTATTAAATTAAAGACCGGAAGGCCACAGATTAACCCCAATGAAATAAGCAAGAAAGCGGCAAAAAATACAGCGTGTCGGGGTAATCTTTTAAGAACAGCTATACTATACATAGTAAAAATTGAGACTATCAAGCCCAAAGGATACATCCCCATAGACACTGAAGTGCTCTCGTAAGAACCTTTCCAGGCCTCCCAGGATGAGTGCCAGCTGCCCGAATAAACACTCTTTAGATTGCCCAGCGAGAAGAGGAAAATATTGTTGAACTCCCGAATCAATAAGGCAAGGATCTGTCTGATAGGATAATGAAAAAATCCAATCCCGTCTGGATGATGGCTCCACGATCTTTTCAAAAATTCAGCAAACGGGATAATTTGAACGGTGGAGATCAACAAACCTACAGTCAGAACGAAACCACCAATCAAAAGATGTTTTAGAAAAGATACCCTTCTTTTCTGGGATATTATGAAGGCCTGAAAAAAGTAAAAAAGCAAAGCGAAAAATAAGTAGTAAAAAGTTGTTTCTGGGTTCCCTCCGAATATTGAGAGAGAAGCCACTAAACTGCAAAGTAACATAGAACCTACAGTAGGTTTTTCAGCTAAATTTTTAAGTAGGTATAGTAAAAGGAGAAATATTATATGAACATTTATCCCCACACAGTTTACATAATAGATTAAACATCCGCAAAGAGAGAAGGAGATGGCTGAAAAAACTGAGCTTTCTTGACTGAGGCCCAAGGATCGAACAAATAAATAGACAAACAGTCCAATAAGAAACAGTCGAAGGATTATATACAAATCATTGATAAATAGGGAGGGAAACAAATAAATTATCAATTTAAGCGGGAAAAGACAGGCGGTCAGAATATTGGCCCAGTGAGGAACGCCCAGAGCATTGTAGGGATTCCAGAGGGGAAGGTAGCCCTTACGGATGGTTTCGCTGCTTACTCTGTCCCAGGGGTATGTGTGAAGGCTGCCCGAGTGTTCACTAAATGTGCTTAAGGCTAAACTCTCTCCGGTATAAAGCTCTCTGGAGAAAAAACCACCGATAAGAAGCGCTAACACAAGAGAGACTTGAAACCATTCGCTGCGGATTATTTTCTTAAGGATCGGCTTGAACTTTCCCCAATATTTCATCATAAATAATTTAATTGAATTCGAAGGAAAAAACAGATATAATATTTTCTTGAAAGCTTAGAAAATAGTGAGGAGAATAATTGAGTAAGCCGATATCAGTAACACTTCCTGTTTTTAATGAAAAGGACAATATTGAGAAGGCTGTCTCCTCCATAAGTGCAACCCTTCCCCGGTTCACCGATAGTTTTGAAATAATCATTGTCGATGACGGCAGCACCGATGGAACCTCAAAAATCATTAGTCAGCTCGCAGCAAAAAATAAAATAGTTCAGGCTATCCACCATCAGGAGAACAAAGGGTATGGAGCATCACTCATCTCCGGGTTCAAGAGCGCAAAATACCCACTTGTCTTCTTTATGGACTCCGATCTTCAATTTGATATCTCCGAGATCCAGAAGTTACTGGATTATATTGATGAATTCGATATTGTTGCCGGCTATCGGACTAAAAGGCAAGATTCCCCCTACCGTCTGGCCATTTCATTTCTCTTTAATTCCATCGTCCGCCATACCTTTGGTATCCCTATTCGAGATATTAACTGCGCCTTTAAACTCTTCCACCGGGACATTATCGATCAAATACACCCCATTTCCCAGGGTTCGATGATAAATACTGAGTTTATTACCAAGGCCCTTCGGATGGGCAGTACCATTAAAGAAGTCGGGGTCACCCATTATCCACGGAAGGAAGGCAGAGAAACCGGGGGGAATCTCAAGGTGATCCTCCGGGCAATCTTCGAGTTCGGTAAGCTGCGGCTAAGTATTTAACACTTGTCCTGAGCCTGTTGAAGGAGAAAATCCTTTACTTTCCTGAAGATTTCCTCTTTTTCTCTATCCGGATCGAACCAGGAGATCTCTCCATCAGCCTTAAACCAGGTAAGTTGCCTCTTAGCGTACCTTTTTGTATTTCTCTTAATTAAATTAATTGCTTCTTCAAGATCATATTTCTTTCGGAGATACACTAAAATCTCCTTATATCCCAGACCCTTCATCGAGGGTAAAATTCCATTAAATCCCTTATTAAGCAGGGATTGAACCTCTTCCACTAGCCCCTTGCGGAGCATCTCTTCCACCCTTTGTTCAATCCTCCGGTAGAGCTCCTTTCTCTCCACTGTCAGCCCAATCTTGAGCACATCATAGCTGTTCTCGCCAAAGCCGTGTTCTCTCTGCAGGGCGGATATCGGTCTGCCGGTGAGTGAATATACCTCCAGGGCCCTTAGAACCCGGAAAGAGTCATGAGGATGAAGCCTTGAGGCCGTAACTGGGTCAACATCTGTCAGTCTCCGATGTAGGTGCTGCTCACCCAGTTGCTCCAGTTCCTTCTTTAAGGTGGCCCTGATCTTATGGGATTTCCCTGCACCTCCAAATAGACCTTTGGTCAGGGCCTTGATATAGAGGCCGGTTCCCCCCACAATAATAACATTCTTTCCCTCCTTAGTGAGCCTACAGATCACCTGTCCTGCCCGAGCTCTGAATTCAGCGGCGCTGAAATTATCATCCGGATAGACAAGATCAAGACAATAGTGTTTGATCAGCTTCTGTTCCTCCCGGCTCGGTTTGGCAGTGCCGATATCCATCCCGATGTAAACCTGTCTTGAATCGGCGCACAGGATCTCGGCATTAACTTGCTGAGCCAGCTCAATCCCCATTTTTGTCTTCCCGCTGGCGGTAGGGCCACAGATGACAACCAGGCGTATTCTCTCCTTATTCTTTCGTCCATGTCCCTGCATTCTGCTATCTTTCTACCCCCTCACTTTATCTTCCTTACTTGGATAGACGGCACTTTCCAATGCCGTCAGCGGGGCTGGAAAGCCCCGCCTATCCTAAAGCCCATCCTAATTCTAATAGAGTTTACCGCCGATTAAACATCTTCTCCAATTCCTTAAAGCTCATTTCTTTTATTACCGGCCTTCCGTGAGGGCAGTGAGAGGAATACTCTACCTCATCCAGTGCATTTAGCAGGCTTTCCATTTCTTTCTGGGTGAGGGCCTGGTTTGCCCGGACCGCGCCATGGCAGGCCATCAAGATGAGAACTTCATCTATCCTTTCCTCCAGTTTCCTTGATTTAAGGTTAGTGGACAGCTCATCAACCAAATCCCGGATCAGCTCACGATAGTTGGCCTTGCTCAGGAGCTCGGGAACTGCCTTGAGGATGAAGGTATTTCCTCCAAAGTGCTCTAAATCCATCCCCAATCCTCTTAGTTCTTCCTGATGCCTTTCCAGGGTCTTCGCCTCCTGAAGGCTTAGCTCAATGGTCTCCGGGAAAAGGAGGATCTGCCGAGCAAGCTTAGCTCGGGAAAAACCTTCCTTCAGACGGACGAAAGCAATCCTCTCCTGGGCCGCATGTTGATCGATCAGGAATAGGCTCTCGGAATTCTGGCAGATAATATAGGTATTGGCAGCCTGACCGATAACCTGGAGGGATGAGTAGAAGCCCCCTTCCCTGTCGGGATAAGAAGGCTCCGGCGTATAGTGTTCATCGCTCTTTATTTTGAGTTGATATTTCCTTCTGAAGGCCCCTTTCGGGCTGATTCCCTTATCCTGGAAGGAATATTGCGCCAGGGCCTCCTGAACGCCTTTCTTATACTCCTTCACCCTACTGGTTCTGCTAATAAGCTTTCCCCCAATCTCCACGGTGGGCCTACTCTTAATCCAGGGGGCCTCCCGGAGAGTATTCCGGAGGGCAGCCACTATGGCGCCATGAATCCTATTCGGATCCCGGAATCGCACCTCTCTCTTAGCGGGATGAACATTGATGTCCACTAACTCGGGAGGCATCTCCAGAAACAGAACCGTCACCGGAAAGCGGTTGCGTTGCCCCAGATCCCGATAGGCCTCGAGAATGGCGTGGTTTATCACCCGATCCCGGATGAATCTATGATTGACGAAGGTATAGAGGCCTTTAGAGGAGGCTCTGGTATAATTTGGCTGGGAGGTATAGCCGGAAACAACATAGCTGCCGCTGGTAAAGGATATGGGAAATAGGTTGCCGCTAACCTCACCTCCCAATGCCTCCGCTGCCCTGTCTGAGGGGCTCAGGGTTGAGGGCGCCCTGAGGAGCACCTTCCCGTTATGGATAAGCTGAAAATCCACTTCAGGAAAGCCCAGAGTTAATCTATTCATTATCTCAGTTATCCACCCCAGCTCGGTACTGGTGCTTTTCAGAAACTTTCGCCGGGCTGGAGTATTAAAAAACAGGTTCCTTACCTCCACCTCCGTTCCCCGGGGACACCCCGCATCCGCCACTTCCTGTACCTTCCCCCCTTCTATCCTAACTCTGGTTCCTACCAGAGAGCTTTCCACCTTGGTAGTCAATACCACCCGGGAGACCGAAGCGATACTGGCAAGGGCCTCCCCTCGAAAGCCAAGGGTCCGGATAGAGAAGAGTTCCTCCTCACGGGATATTTTGCTGGTTGCCCACCGCTGAAAGGCGAGAGAAGCATCCTCTTTTTCCAGTCCCTCGCCGTCATCAGTCACCCGGATTAGTCTTTTTCCTCCCTCCTCAACCTCCACCTGAATCTTTGAGCTACCCGCATCCAGGGAATTCTCTATTAGCTCCTTTACCACTGAAGACGGTCTTTCCACTACTTCCCCCGCCGCGATCTTGTTGCTTAATTGCTCCGGCAACACCCTTATTTTACCGGTCATTTAGATCTACCCCTTAATTATCCAGTCATTAGCTCCTTCGATAGGCTCAGGACAAGTTGACCAGACTTACAAAGGTTATTCGTTATTCGGTTGCGCTGCTCGTTTCGTCTTTCGTCACCAGGTTATGTTCCCCCTCCCCTAACCCCTCCCACCAAGGGAGGGGAATAGAGGTTGTCTAATTTCAAATTTCCTCCCCCATCAAGGATTAAGGCGGGTGAGTTCCCCCAACCGTTTTACGATCCCGATACTAGCTGCGTAACCATAACCGATTATCCTCCCAATCTATCCTTCGACGGGCTCAGGACAAGCTTAATTAGGGGCAATTCATGAATTGCCCCTACTATCAGCTTATATCAAACTATATACCAGCTTCATTCCCAGTTCAAGGATTAAATCCTTCTTATGCTTTCTGATGAAACCTCGAAACTTTATTTTATTATCGGGTAATTTATTGAAATATATGAGGAAATATATCTTAGGTAGGAGCCGCCGTCTCTATTGGTAGGAATATGAATAGAATAAGAAGAACTACCTTTTCCGGGACTTCTCTAAACCCTGAGTTGAATTCTTAGAAAAAATTGCATATTCTGTTCTATCAGTAATAGCCTTGAACACCCTGATGATGAAAACCCACCAGATAATAAGCCATAATGGTAACCCCATAATAAAACCGTTCTGATAAACATAAAGACCGCACCTGATGAGAACGATTTCATAAACCGGGCCCAAAAAGAGGAGAGTCAGCATAAGCTTACGCTCATTGGCAGTAGGTGGCAAAAGGAGCAGTCGAACAACTAAGATACCGGCATAAAGCGCATCCGGAAGCCAGGGCTCGGAAGCATAACGGTAAATAATCATTCTATATATTACGTACAGCACAATGTCAAAACCAAGCGGCAGATCCAGAAGTCTTTTTGGTGGACCCTCTGAACCTAGAAATGGACCATAACGCATCAGTCTGCGAAAAAATACGAAGACCTCTCCCCAGAAAAGAAGCATCCACACTGGAATAGGCACAGGCAAAATAGTTGCGGGCGTGTAATAATATACACCTTTCCACATAGACATAAGGTCATTTCCTCCCCCCAGAACCAGCCCCATCAAAAAGAAAACAACATCACCTTTTCTATTTAAAAGCAAGAAACGAAATACGATTATTAATATAAAAGCAACTGACATAACTTTGGTGTTCTGAAAGAAAAAATATATTGCCAGCGTGGCAAGAAGAAGCACTGCGGTTTCGCTTAGCAACTCACTTAGTGTTGTCTGATAGGCCCGGGGCTCAGATTTATCTATGATTTCCTCCATCAGGTATCCTGGCATCGTTATTCGTTATTCGGTTGCGCTGCTCGCCCCGTGAAAAAATCTCGATATATATCGAAAGTAATCACATTTAGCAACTTATTTCTACGGGGTCGTTTCGTCTAACGTCAACCGCTCTACGAGCCGGAGGCTTTACGAATCCCGATACTAGTGCTCTGTGACATTAATTCTTGCTCGTTCAAGACTCCCCCCCCTCACCTCATTCCTCTCCCCCAGGGGAGAGGAAGCAGTAAACAGTAACCTGTCCTGAGCTTGTCGAAGGAAAAGTTCCCTCTCCCCAACGGGGAGAGGGTTAGGGTGAGGGGGAATTGGGCAAAAACTAATGTTACTGAGCACTAGCTGCGCAACCCCCCACCGATTATCCTCCCAACCTATGCTTCGACAGGTCATTTAAGTGCCTCAGTATATGGCTCAGGATAGGCTCCACGAGGCAATCTCAAGGCGCTCCCCTATCGGTTTTTGAAGACGAACTCGCGGATCTCGGAGATGATACCAGAATGCAGCGGGTCAGTGAGGAACTCATGATATCTGTCAGTGGTATAGTTCTGCATCCAGGCGCAGTTATCGCCGCACTGGAGAGGTCCGGAGCCGTGGAAATTAGTGGCAGATTTTAGCTTGTGGGCTGCGGCCCAGCAATCATCTACATTTTGGTAGTCGAGAAGGTTTACATAGGCCGGGTCCATATTTTTCGGCGCCCGGCAGGGCCAGGCGATTCGGCCGTCGGGGTCCACATGGGGCCGGAGAGCGGGCAGGCAGGTATAGGGTTTAACCTGGAGGAGCGTCTCGAGGATGCGCTGCGAGCCGATGAGGAGGTGACCCTCCTTCTTGCGCTCAAGGATCCGGCTTGCCAGGGCCTGGTAGTCACTCCGGTTGATCATATCCCGCTCGAAGGCGAAGCTGCCTTCTGTCTTTTGCCCGTGGTAGTTGATCGGCACCGGGACGAACCAGGCATCGCCGAGGTCGTTTATAAAATCGAGCACATCGGAGGCCATATCCACAGTATCTTCTCCGATTACCGTGTTGACCACCAACTTGAAGTCTACTATTTGCTTGAGCTCCCGGAGCATAAGAAGGTTCACAAATACCTGGTTTACCACCTTCTCCTTGATTCCCCACATCTCCACAAGCCGCGGGATGCTCAGACCGTCGATACTGATGATGATCACATCCATTTGCCGGAGCCACTTGTGCCACTCCGGCTTCTTCAGTACCTGATTGAGCACGAACCCGTTGGAGTTGATCATCAGCGGGTGATAACCCAGGTTGAAAGCGATGTCAGTAAAAGTTGGAAGCTCCGGAACAAGCGTCGGCTCTCCCCCGCAGAAGTAAATCGCGCTGGTCCCGGTTCGCATGGTCTTGAGCACCCGCGCCCGATCGGCAAAACCCAGGGGGATGTCCTCCAGGGCGTAGTAATGATTCCCCCGGTGGTCGTCGCAGTAGGTGCAGCGGAAGTTACAACCATAAATAACGGTCCAGATGAAATACAGGGGCCGGAGCGCGTGAATGCCCTTCTTCCACCGTTTTCGGTTGATCCGATAGTTATCAACTGCCGTGACCAGGCCCTTCATTTTACGCAACCAGTCCGCGGTCCGGTCGACCAAGGTATCATTACCATCGGTGTGAATCAGGGGTGCGATCTCACGGGCCTCTTTTAATGCCTGCTCGTGGATTGCCTTCCAGTCAGGGTGATCTTTTTTTGGCTTATAATGCCGGAAATTGAGAGGTTTTGGTTCGATCATCCCCTCCCTCTTTCAATCAAGATTGAAAAACCTGCCTGGGACTGGTTGTAAGAATGATAATCCCGGCAATAATTATTGCCACTCCAAGATACTGGACCAGATTGAGCAAGGTTCCGAAAGTGAAATATTCAACGACCAAGGGAGTCAGAATAATAAAGGAGTTAATAGTCGGAACCACCAGTACCGCCGTGCCTTTGAAAAAAGCCACCTGAGTAATAGTCAGAGCCAGAATCCCACTTATCATCGCAAAATAAACATAAGGATTAAGAAACTGGGTGAAAAGGTTTCCTCCACTTTTGACCAGAGCCATATCTGCTAAAATCATAGCCAGCCCGATAAAGCTACCGGCAATTAAACTAAAAGCAAATCCATAAAATCTGGGCAACCTTGCCCCGGCAAAGGAAAGCACTGTGAAGATAGCGAGTAGGATTAAAGTCACATAAATGAAATTGTTCAGGTTATATTTCTGGGCTTGGGAAAGAGGCTGGTCAAAATAGCTGATAACTCCGGTGCCCAAAATAATCAAGGCCGAGCTAAAAAGCTCTCTCGTACCGACTGACTCCTTTAAGACCAGCCAGGCAAAAATTAAAAGCCCGACCAACCCGATCCCGCTTAGGGCCGCAACGATTGAGGACTTGTCGGTAAATTTCAGGGCTGCTGAATAGAGCCCGGCCGCGACCGTGGTCATCATCACCCCGATCAGCCAGATTCTGAAATCACGACGATAAGGAGGGGTAAACATCTTCCTCCCTTTCTTAAGCACCTCTACCTTCTGCTTTTGAACCCCCTTTCCTACATTCATAAAAATTGAGGCCGTAATCCCCAAGGCAACTCCGAGGGCAAGACCTTTTTCTATCATTCTCTACTCCGTCAAGAAAAGCGCCGATAAATAGATAAATTGCGCGACTGGGCAAAGAGGATCGCTCGCTCAACCAGGCCCGGAAAAAGCCGATAAGCAAGCCCGCCCAGCTTACCAATCGGAGTCATAATTAACTCCCGTTTCCGCTTCTCAATCAGTTTGAGGATTAAGTTGGCCGCAAAAATCTGGCTGTGGTGAGCAGGACGGTCCGGGGGCACCAGCGAACCGTCCGCATAGAGAATACGCTTCTCGGGGTCATGTTCGGTAAAGCCAAGATAGACAATCCCGATGTGAACCCCTTCCGGAGATAACTCCAGCCGAAGCGATTCGTATAAGCCCTTTAACCCACCTTTGCTCGCACAATAGATCGAACCGCCCGGCAGGCCGAACAGGCCAGCGATGCTCGAGATGAAAACCAGATGACCCTTTGATTCTCTTAAAAATGGTATCCCGGCGCGGGAAAGATAAATACTTCCCATTAAATTTGTCTGCGCCACCTGAGTGCAAACCTCGGGAGCAAGATCCGCAAATTTTCCCCGCATCGAAACCCCGGCATTGTTAATCAGGATGTCCAGCCGGCCAAAATTCTCAATCGCAGATTGAACCATCCTCTCCGCATCCTCCCACTTCCCAACATCTCCCTTCACTGAAACCACTGAACCATCCATCTCTATTAACCTGGCCTTTGAATCCTCCAGCCGTTCTTTACCTCTCGCGCTGATCACTACCTTTGCCCCTCTTTTAACCAGCTCCCGGGCAGTGGCAAAACCCACTCCCCGGCTCCCTCCGCTGATCAGAGCAACCTTGTCCTGAAAATAATCTTCTTTCGAATTCATCACAAATTGTCCCACATGCACCGAGATTTAAGGCAAATGTCAATATATAGGATTCGAAGATTCAAGTCCCTGCTATTTCTTGCTACTCGGGCCGACAGAGACATCGGCCCCTACGTAGGGGCGGAACTCCGTGTCCGCCCACCCTGCTATTCCCCCTGCCCTACGAAGCTTTAGCGAAGTAGGGTGCTATTCCCTGCTATTCCCTGAAGTTAGAGTTAATATGGCCGAATTCCTTCAAACTCTGATAGGATTCCTCAATTGCCCTTTCGATTGGGGTCTGGGGCATTCCCAGTTCCTTCACCGCCTTGGCTGGACTGTAATAGGTGCCCAGGCAGGAATGCCGGGCCATCTTAAGGTTAAAAAGTGCGGGTTTTCCGGAAATTTCTCCATAAACCGAGCCAACCAAGCCTCCAAAAAGCACGAGGGATTTGGGAAGCTGATATCGAGGCGGCTTAAGTCCTACAATCCTTGCTGCCTTGCTAAAAAACTCTAAATAGGTCAAGTTTGCTCCGCCCAGAATATAGGATTCTCCACTTGCTCCCCGTTCAAGCACAGAGACCATCGCTTTGGCAACATCCCGGACATAGACAAAATTTCTCCCTCCCGGAGAGACGAATCTCAGGCCTCGCTTGATATATTGTCGGATTAATTCTCCGGAACTGGGACGAAAATCATAAGCCCCGAACATAAAAGTTGGAGCAACGGTTAGCGCATTTAGCCCTTTATCTGAAATATATTCCCGAACCAGCTTCATCGCCTGATGTTTGGATTCCATATAAGCTGTCCCCCGATATGCCTTAGGAAAAGAACCCTGCTCATCGCCCGGATGTTCAAGAGGACCAAACTGGAAGGAACTGGCCGAGCCTACAAAAACAAGTCGCTTAACTTGAGCTGAAACACAGGCATCCAGAACCTTTCTCGTCCCTTCCAGATTAACCTTAAAGACCAGCTCCGGCTCTGCCCAGAGGTCAGTAATCGCTGCACAGTGAAATACCGCATCGGATCCTTTTACCGCTTCGGCCAGAATGCCATCTTCGGCTAAGAGATCCCCAAAGACCTTTTCCACTGGCAAATCCTTCAGGGTCGGGGATTCGCTTCCCGGCTGAATAAAAACCCGCACGGAAAAACCACCGGCAAGAAGCTCGCGAACCAGATTGCTTCCCAGCAACCCGTCAGCACCTGTGACCAGAGCCTTCAATTTTTACCTCAAAATTTCCTTGACCATTCTTAAATCGTTTGATATTCTCAAACTTAACAAAAGTTCTCAAGGAAATCAAGATTATAAGGAGGATAAAATGGGATGGGTGAAAACCAAGGAGGAGTTAGATAAATATTTCAAACTGCGGGTGCGGGAGTTCATTGGTGCGAAAATGCTCGGGGTTATGATTGAGACCAGGCCCGAGTTGATAAAATCACTTCTTCCTCCCCCACTTGAGCCGGCAAAGGACCCTCAGGCATTGATCTTCATCGCCGAGTATCCTCAAACCAATCTGGGGCCCGGGTATCGCGAGGCCGCGCTTTTCATTCGTTGCCAGTATCAGGACGAGGAGGGAAACTACTGCCTGAGTATGCCTGTAGATGCCGAGGCAAGAATGCACAATGGCCGTGATATTTACGGCTTCCCTAAAAAAATGGCTGCCATTCATCTGGAGCGGAAAGACCAGGAGATAGTCGGCTGGGCAGAAAGAAGTGGTATCAGGTTTGTCGAGATCAAGGCGGAGCTTAGCGGCACGCTCCCGGAACTGCCCAAGCTGGGCCCAACCTTCTTGTTCAAGGCAATGCCGGCAGTAGACATCACTCCAGGATTTGACGGCCCCGTCTTTTTGATCCGCCAGCAAACCGAGATTGAAATGAAGAAATTGGAGATTGGCAGTGCAGAGGTAATGCTTCGGGAATCAAGGCACGACCCCTGGGCGGAGATCGATGTGGAGAAGGTGATCGTCGCTTATTATCTGGTGAGCAACAACCGAATGCAACCGGGAAAGGTAGTGGCCGAGGTTGATCCGGAGGCATATCTTCCTCACTCCTTTGTGAATACGGATTTCTTCTCCGGAGAATAAAACACCCCGCCCACAGGGCGGAACCTCTCCCTCCAAATGTAGGGGTTCGATTTTCAGCCTTCGCAGTCCGCCTCAGGCGGACGAAGTAGGCCATCGAACCCGATCCGCCAGAGGCGGAGGAGCGGGTCGGATGAATCCGACCCCTACGATCAAGGCTCTACAAAAAACAGACGGGGGAGAGGGAACTATAAGGATGTCATTCATCCCCGTTCACAGAACGGAGTATTCTGACATATTTTCATAAAAACCAGGAGAAAAAGATGGTTGACTTTGAGCTAAGTGAAACTCAGCATCAGTTAATCGCAACCGCGCGCGAATTCGCCAAAGAGGTAATCCAGCCTGCCGAGATTGCGCTGGATCAGATTTCAGAGCCGGAAGAGGTTTTCAAAAGTGACCTCTTCCGGAAGGTGATGGCCCAGGCTTATCAACTGGGTTTTCACAGGATGGCTCTCCCGGAAAAATTAGGAGGTTTGGGTCTGGACTCCATTACCATCGGGATGGTCTGGGAGGAGCTTGCCCGGCAAGGAGCAGGGATTGCCGCCAGCCTTCTTTCTGCTTCAGTGGTGGCCCAGATTATTGCTTTTCTTGCCCCGGATAATAAGGAGCTGGTGGAGCGATATGTGGTTCCTTTCTGCCAGGATCAAAAGGCAAGCGAGATCAGCGCCTGGGGAAGCAGTGAGCCCGAAGTGGGCTCGGATGGAAGCAATTATTATGACCCGAACATCCGCCACCATACCAGCGCGGTCAAGAAAAAGGACCGCTATCTGCTAAATGGCTCAAAGTCCAGTTTCGTCACCAACGGCGGTATCGCTAATGTCTATCTGGTTTTTGCCTGCATAGACCCCTCGCTGGGAATTCGAGGCTCCGGCGCTTTTATAGTTCCCGGAGACGCTCCCGGGCTCAGCCGGGGAAAGCCGCTTGACAAGATCGGTCTTCGGGCCTTGAACCAAGCTCCGGTTTATTTTGACAATGTTGAGGTTCCCGAACAATATCTGATTTTTCCTCCCGGAGAAGACTATCCAATGCTCCATAACGCCATAATCACGGTGGGCAATCTTGGGGTCGGCTATCTGGCGGTCGGCCTGCTTCGAGCCGCTTATGAGCAGGCCCTGGAGCACGCCAAGCGAAGGGTGCAATGGGCAAAGCCGATTTGTCAGCACCAATTGATTGCCTTCAAATTGTTTGAGGCTTTTCAAGCAATTGAATCCGCTCGCGCTATCTTGTGGAAGGCGAGCTGGCTCACTAAAACCAGTTTCCCCGGCGATCTGAAGTTGAGCCTTGCCGCCAAGGTCTATGCCACAAACCAGGCGGTAAAGCATACTGCGGAAATGGTCCAGGTTCTGGGTGGATACGGCATCTCTAAAGAATATCACCTGGAAAAATATATGCGGGATGCCAAACCACTTCAGATAATGGACGGCGCCAACGAGATTCTCACCCTTAAAGCTGCGGCCGAACTCACCAAAGACTAATTCTTAATCCCACCTATCCCCCCTTTTTCAAAGGGGGGATTATAAGGAGGTTGTTGAAGATGCCTACTCGACAGGATCTGAATCCAAATCTGGCGGGGACGACTGGCAAGATAGTCAACCGTGCGATACAGGAGCGGGTTGAGGGCAGCGGGCGGCCGTTTTTATTTCTTCACTTAATAACCAACCGATGCATGTGCAAGTGCAAAAGCTGCCTGTGGAGCAGAAATGACTGGGAGGAAGTGCCGCTTGAAGACCTCAAGAGATTTTACTCCCAAGCGGCCGAGGAGGGATTCCTCGGAACAGCATTATCGGGCGGTGAACCATTTTTAAGAAAAGACCTCGGAGAATTAGTAAAGTTCGTAAAAGAGGAAACCGGCATTGCCGTTTTGCTCTTTAATACCGGCTGGTTCCTTGAAGAGAGAATGGATGAAATTCTTCCATACATTGACATGTTGTTGTTGAGCCTTGATTCGGCCAGGCCCGAACGTCATGACGAAATCAGGGGGCTTGATGGGCTTTCTGACCGGCTTATGAAAGGGGTCGAACTGGTGAAGAAGAAATATCCCAACCTATCAACGCAATTCAACACCTGCATCCAGAAGGGAATCGCCGAAGAAATTGATGATCTAATTAAGCTGACGGATGAGAAGGGATTAAAGATCTCGTTCGATGTCATCACCGAATACCGCCACGGCGAAGGGGACAGCCATTACGCCGAGACCGACATGGGGATGCCCTTGCCGGAATTGCGCGGCGTGTGCGCCTATTTGCTTGACAAAAAGCGCGCAGGAGCGCCCATCATCAATTCCGAGATATATTTCAAATATTTCATGGACGGAAAGCCGGGTTACCGCTGCCACTTTCCCAAGCTGTGCATGTCGATTGACGGACGGGGAAATATCGAGAACTGCCTCAATCTGGACAGGCCCATCGCCAACATCCGCGAGATGCCGCTCAAAGAAATCATGGAATTACCGCAGTTCAAGCAATTGCGAAAGGACGCCGAAGATTGTTGCTCGTGCAATTCACCTACAATGGTTGATCTATCCAATGTGTGGGAGAATCCGAAGCTAATCTTCGAAAAAGGCGGCATATCAATAGGCTAAGCAGTGCTCCGACATCTTTTACGCCGGGTTCTCATACCTGTCATTGGTCTACTGGAACGGTCGGCTACCGCACCGCACGATCAGCCCTCTCACAGAGAGGAAGGCACCCGGTTTCCCGAGTTCCCCTGGGACCTGCGCACCATCATCATCGTTTTTCCTCCCGACGCACCCTTTCGATTCCTGAACCTTAATGTACTGTTGGGAATGACCGGCATACCCTTTGACCAGACCGAGCGATGGAATGGAGCTGATCCAAAAGACGCCTTCGACCTCCAGTTCTGTCTGGAGGGAAGAAGCCGCTGTGCGACCTATAAGCAATACCACTCAATCGCGCGTGAACTGGATTATCGCCCGAATGCCGTCCAGTTCAGGCTCGGGGAGCGGCTGCACTTTGAAGGTAGCTGGCCGAGCTACCGGATCCGATACAACCAGCCGGAGGCGAACCTACGCCTCACAATTGAGTTAGATTCCTGGGAGGGCTTTCACTGGTGGGCCTATGTGCCCAGGATCTATTGCCATTACACCAGCTTCGGCCACTGTCGGGTAGAATGGCAATGGAACGGTGAGAGTGGAGTCCTCGAGTCACCGGCCCTCCACGATCACGGCTGGGGCAGAAACCTGCTGCCGCTGCGAGTGCCGTTGAAGGTGTTTCGGTATGAGGTGCTGCTCCTCCCGGAAGGAATGTCCGAAAGCTCTGAAGGATTCGCTATTTCACTATGGACCGAAGCCCCCGGGGGGATGGAACTTAAGAACATCGGTTTGCTCAGGTGGGACAGACGCCGCAGCCAGTTCATGGATAGGTATGAGTGCCAGATTTTGGAATGGGATACCTTCGACAACTATGCTGGCCATCCCTGCCGGGTGCCGCGGCGATGGCTGGGCATACTGAGAAGCAACGGGGATGAGTTCAGCTACGAAACCCAGCGCAAAACCGAACCCAGGCCAGTTCTGGGTGAGGGATTTCTGTATGGATTCGACTATCAGGGTCAATGGAGCGGTTCCCCAAAAGAAAAGATCGAGGGGGAAGGTTATGTGGAGCAACTGGGCCGATTTCCCCGTTAACCTGAACGGGCCAGAGTAAGGAGGGGACTTTGCCAGAACATCGGACTTAAAGGGGAATTAGATTCCGTTGATTAAGTTAGCTGATTTATGATATAAGTTTATGGAGACCTTTTATTACGAGTGGCTGGGGAAGGAGCTACCAGAGAAATGAGCATATTTGAGGATAGCAAGCAGCTCGAGCGGGTAATGGGTGCCCTGTTTGACCGCGTCCTGGAGGAAGAGTCTATTTCAAGAGAGCTGGCATCGGCCAACCTGGTAGTCCGGTTCCGCTACACCGGCCCCGAAGCCGTTCTGACCGTGGATCTGACTGCCCGGCCCCCTTCATATCGCTTTGACGACGAGGGTAAGGCAGATGTAGAGATGACCCAGTCGGCAGATGTCGCCCACGAGTTTTGGTTGGGGAGGCTCAGCGCGGTGCGGGGACTGGCAACCGGCAAGATCAGTACGCGGGGCAATGTGGCCAAGGCCCTGAAGTTACTGCCCGCAATCAAACCTGTCTTTGCCCTCTACCCTGAGGTTCTCCGTGAAGTCGGTCTTCATCATCTGATTCCATCCGATACCGGAGTTGCCCCCCGACGGCGGAAGACTTCCTGGCGGGATCGGTTTTTTCGGCCCCGGGCTTCCGTAGAGCTTTCGCGGCTACCGCCGGACACGCTTCCGGGGCAGGCACAGAAACCAATAGAGACGCTCCCACTCGGGCACAGCCCGGCCCTCCCTGAGGACGAAGCCGAACTCAGAAGGGAGATGCTCAGGAGGATGATTTTGATCCGGGAGTTCGAACAGTCCCTGGCAGATAACTGGCGCACAGGCAAGATTCCAACCACGGCCATCCACCTGAGTATCGGGCAAGAGGCCGCGGCTGTGGGAAGCTGTTTCGCGCTCCATCCCTCTGATTGTATTGCTACCACGCACCGGGGACACGGGCACATGCTGGCTAAAGGGGCGCCGGTGGACCGGATGATGGCTGAGATCTATGGCAAGGCCGATGGGTTATGCGGCGGCAAAGGCGGAAGTATGCATGTTACCGATATAGCAG
>SDBT01000762.1_pt1 | contig 52798 bp, 87 predicted proteins | sample 2277101 | NCBI WGS metagenome assembly SDBT01 (sample SAMN10404973, study PRJNA504765) | marine sediment metagenome | isolation source: marine sediment core GS10_PC15, 103 cmbsf | place: Arctic Ocean: Southern Knipovich Ridge | collected 2010
TGTTAGTTGGAGCAGGCCGACTTGTCTACCCATACTGCCGTAGGGGGTTGCCCATAGAGAGAGGGAGACCACTTGCTTCCTCTCTGTTGCTCGTATGCGGAATTTTATCATGCTTTTTTCTCCACGTGTCGCTCAGATAGGTGACCCATCACCATTGAGAGACTTTCCATATGCTCTGCCTGTTCCTCAAATGCCTCCTCATTATATGCTAGTGCATATCCATGAGACTCTCTTTCTTTGTTGGCTGCTTTCATTCCTTCGACTTTAATAGAGACAGTCTCCATATTTGCCCTCATATGATATAAAAAAGCCCACTCTCTTACATGTCCTATATCAGACATCTTTCTTCTCCTCTGTTCATTGATACAAAGTAAATATTATCTGTTCATGCTCATGGAGTATATACCATAACTCCTTTGCTTTATCTCCTTCTAGCTCTAATATATCTCTAGACAACTCAAAAAAGTGTGGTAGGTTTTCTGCATGAAAAAGTAGTTTGAATATCTCTTCTCTTCTTGCTTCAGATATCATGCTTTTTTCTCCTTCTTCGGCTTGTCCTGATGTTTGCTTATCTGCAGTCTCTCTGTCATCTCACCGTCTACTATTTTAGATACAGTCAGAACTAACTCGTTCTCTATTCCTTTCCAACTACGAGGATTTGCTTCGCCACGGACTATTAGTTTAGTGTCAGAGATACTACCTTCCTCTCGCATAGTGATAGTCATCTCAAAGCCGCCGTCTTTACTCCTCGGCCCACCAGTTAATCTGTGCTTCCTACCGTCTATTTCACAATCGATGTAGAAGTTTCTAACGCTCATTAGTTTTCTCCTTTTTCTTTTCTGTGTTTCCATCTAGTGTGTAGAGAATGCTTATCCAGAAGCGTTTTTTACACTTCTGGCAGATGTCTAGTTGGTCTACATAAACTTTGGAGAATGAGTCTACACTAAGATTCTCGCAAGTAGGCCTAGATATCATCAAGGTATCCTCTAGGGGGTTTATAGTATCTTCTACGCAGACCGGAGTATCGTCTATGGTTATCAGCTGTTTGATAGAGGCTTCAACACCTGAGACATCTATTTCTACATACATAAAATTGTATACAAGCCCCTCTAGTATCTTTGATATAACCTTTTGTTTTGTATGTCCATTCATTGTGAGTCTGTGTCGATACTCTCCGTTGTACGGACAGCTGGCTCCTTCACCAAGCTCAGAGTCATCTTGCATACCATGGTCTACCATTTTGAATTTCTTTAGCTTAAGTGTTCTCATCGTTCTCTCCCCCTTCCTCATAATAGTTCTCTGTAACAAACGTGCCTTTGACAGAAGCTGAAAACAGCAACACTTCAGCTCTAGCACAGAGAGTAGCGAGAGCTGAGGGCTTTTCTAGTTCCTCGTGGAAGAGAGTTGCTATTACATCGTATCGGTTTCCCTTTTGTTCTCTCGCGGTGTCTCCTCTGTGATAGTCAAGAACTAGGTCCACTAGGGCAGTTAGCCGGGAGAGAGTCTGCTTCCTCTCTGCTATTTGATCCTCTGCTGTGTCTTTTATCCAGTCTAGTAGATTGGCGATCATGGTGTGTTCTCCTTGACATAACGCTTTAGTATCTTGATTACCTGTCGTCTAGTCTTTGGTGAGAGGTTAATAGAATTCAATTGTACATAGACGCTGCGAGCTGGCCACTTAAGCACGCTGCATCGCAATTCTTCTATAAGCCTATAGCTAGCTGTAGAGGGGTGGCCTAATAGTTTAAAAACCAGCCAGAACTTGTCTGCTACTTTTATCTGTTTCAAGGAGAAAAACTCCTCTGGAGTTATTCCCTTCTTCAGTAGTCTCTCAGTCAACTTTCCTTTCTCTACACAGACTAAACAAGTTAACCACTTCCAATCCTGCATGGTATATTTATCTTGCATTAGGCTCATGTCTGAATCTCCTCATCTACAAACTCTCTTAACAATTTTACTAGTAGCTTTCTATATCTTGGGCAGCATCTTAGTTTGCTCTCTACATATGTATACACTGCTGTGTGATGACTGAGGGGTGATGGCCACCTTATATCTTCATTAGGATAGAAGAGCTTTGATACTTTTGCAGCAAATCTGCTATGGTCAGCACCCTCAAGTAGTTTAAGAACCATCCAGTACTTGTCTATCACCTTAACACTTGTTAGCACCAAGAACTCTTTTGGTGTTATTCCTTTCTTTAGTATATTCTTGGCTTGTGTCATTCTTTCAGGACAGATGAACTCATCAATCCACTCCCAATCTTTCATTGTGTATTTAGCTTTCATCTCTTTGTTCCTTCTCTTTGTTTGTTAAAGAGACTCTTGACAAACTTTCGCAGCAGGCAGGCTAATGGTTTTCTTTGGTGTGGCTGCTCCTCTAGCATACTCTTCAGAGTAGAATAACCAAAGAAGTATCTTGCTCCTACCCAATCAGGATAAATATGGTCTATTATTAGTTGTTGGAGCTTCATTATTCTATCATGGTCTAGCCAGAGTAGATTAGTGGTTATCCAATATCTATCTTCTACTTTAACCTGTTTTAGAGAAAGGAACTCTGCTAGAGTTATTCCTTTCTTTAATATAGCTATTGCATGACCTCGTTTCTCTTTGCAGATGCAGGGCTCAAATCGCCACCAATCTGCCATAGTGTATTTACCTTGTAGTCTTAAGTCTATCATCTCACCTCTCCTTTCTGTTATACCTAGCAATAATAACTCCTGGTGCACTCCGCAAAGCGAGGTGCACTTCCTCTCGGCGAAGGCTAACAGGGAGGCCAGACCAAACATCTGTAGCGTGGTCATTTAGACCATAGAGAATTTGGTCCTCTACACTCTCAAATAGAGTTTGATATATGAATTCTGCTGTTGCTGTGGTCATCTCTTTTTCTCCTCTTTTCCTACTTCCAACTCTACTATCTTCTTTAAAAGCTTGTGTATTGTACGATACTGGCTCTGATAAGAAAGTCTACAAAATACATAATATAGTTTCTCCCATTGAGTCTCACTAGGAAGGAGGTTTATTGGATGCTCATTTAATGACTGCACAATGATGCTGTCTTTTAGGAGCTTATTTATTGTTGCTGGTTTAGAGAGTCCACAAAGTACCCAGGCTTTGTCTATACTCCTTACACTCCTCTTTCTAAGAAACTTCCAAGGAGTTACCCCTTCTTCTATTATCTTTTCTATGTAGCCTATAGAAGTACAGATAGTGAAGCCACGTCTGTTTGTATAGGCCCAAAAGAACTGGTCAAAGGTGTAGTGTTTTCTCATCCTTCTATCTCCTCCTCTGGTCCAATCTCCAGCTCTATCACTTCATGTAGCCAGGTTAAAAGCTGCTTAGTTCTTTCATTTGTGATAGGACATGTAACAGCGTCCAATGTAGCACATAAGAATGCACAGAATCTATCAGCTTCTATGTTTGTTGTACAGAACTTTCTAACCTCATAGTCTACTTTTGCAGTGTTAGGCAACTTCTTTAGTATCCTATACTGTGCCTCTTTAGAGAGTAAGATACCTATACCCCGTCGTTTGTTTACTACATTAATACTATCTAAGTAGAGAAACTCATAAGGAGTTATGCTTTCTCCTATAATCTCTTTTATCTGTTCATCTGTGTAGCAGATACATCTCCTTAATTCTTCTATATCTGTCAGATATTGCTCAGCTGTGTAAGACTGTCTCATCTCAAACTCTCCTCTCCAAAGGGGTCGTAGTTGGCAAAATGCCAGCCAGTTTTCTTCTCCATACCAGGCAGGGCGGCTTGGTCTGTTGGCCAGAGTACCTTCTTTGGCTCGTCTCCATCTCCACACCACTCTAAAGGCACAGTTGGGTCTAGGAGAGCTTCTAGGAGGTTGTCTTTTACATACTCCTCTGCTCTTGCTTTTAAGTCTAGACAGTTTACACAGCAACCTTCGTCTGACATGTACACGCTTAGATACTCTTGATACAACTTCTTCCATTCATCTGGGCAGTCGTCCATGTTGTTTATAGTCCAGTCTGTTAGATTATCTATTGCAGAGTGTAGCTCTGCTCCAGCAGAACAGTAACCAACAATCAGCATCTCATCATAAGTCTCGAAGTATTCTCCACAGTAGTCACAGTGAGAAATCTCTCCTAGACACTCTATACAAATATGCTCGTTGGAGTAAGTCCCTAGTGGATTAACTGTTGACCAGCCAGGGTCATAGACATCACCACGTCCCCAGAGGCTTGGGTCATCGTAGACCTCAGTCTGACAAGAGCAGCAGGTGACTATCTCATCATCTGCACACTCTGGGCAGAATATCACCTCACCGTTTTCATCTATACTCCGCATGTCCTCAGCTTTCTGCTCCTCCTTACACTTAGAGCAGACTCCCATATCCTCAGCACAGGTTTCACAGTACCAGTGCTTTCCTAGCTCCACTAATGGATTAAGTGGATGCTCTTCTTCTATGCCGCAGTTGGCACAGGATTCTGCCTCTGTGTTCATCTCTCTCCTCCTGCCTCTATGAGGCTAGTTTTGCGTACTTTCTAAGGAGCCGCATTATAATCTTACACTGCTTCTTGTCTTTGTTGATGTTGCTTCTGTGGTTGATTAATTTGGTTGCGCTAGGGGCAGGTAGGTTAGCTATTATCTCTCTTCTTAGCCTAAGCTTAAGCTTATGCTGATGTCTATCTATCTCCTCAAGTGCCACGCAAAGCACAAAGTATTTATCCTCCACACTAACACTCCTCATCCGCAGGAACTCAAGAGGTGACGTTCCTTTAGACAGGATTTGTTTAGTTAACTCTCTTCTTTCAAGGCAGACTACGAACTCCCACCGTTCCCAGTCTCTCATTGTATATCTCTTACGAAGCTTTCTCATCTCTCTCCCTTTCCTCTCGTTTTTCTATCACGTAGAGCCTGTTGACCATGACACAGCCTGGCTCGGTGCTGGCTTTGCCGTTCAGATTATCCCAGCGGATTGAGGCGATGTTGTGCTCTAGCCTTGTTACCTCTCCTGTTGCCTCCCAAGCACGCATCCAATTATCATCTTCCTTGAGTTGATTAGACATAAGGAATTTTGTGTTGTAGGATACTGTGTCTCCTACTCTAACTACTAGTTCTATAAGGTCTACAGTTTTCATCTCTCTGTCTCCTCATCATCATCTAGCATATCTAAAATAACCTTCGATTCACGCGCCAGATTGATAGCTAATCGCGTTAAATTAGTTCTTAATACCGCTCTTGTGTACTTAGGCACAATTGCTGTTGTGCTCAAGCTTAACACACCAAATGTTGCACTAATATCATCATACAACGCTTCAAGTCCAGCCTCTATTATCCTTAGTTCAATATCTTGCATCATCCTAAACTCCTTGTCATCTCTATAACTCACTACCCTAAACTCTCAAAGGCATATAACATAAGCGCCAACCAGGCCACAATGCCTAGTGTACGAATTGTACCTAACAGTATCCCAAAGCAGATACCATCATACTTTAGTCTGATTAGCATGATGTCTCCTTTACTACTTTATCACCTTATCCCAAGGCTGTGCTTCATCTTTCACAGCATACATACTCAACGTCTCTGCGTGTGTATCTCTGAAGTCCATTTGCTCTGGTGTGTAATCCTCAAAGTACTCTGCGTCTGTGTCACCTCGCCGGAGTGTTAGAAAGCTTAGCAGGCTTCTCAGACACTCATCAGAGTCTATTGCATGTAGAGGAGAGCAGCCAAAGTCATCTCCTTTGAATATCACCTTTTCCTCATTGAAGTATGGATGCTGTTCACTTAGTTCATACTCTAATCTCTGCTGCGGCCCGCCATGATACAATGACTCTGTATCCCAGGTTATTAGTACAAAGCTTCGTACTCTCCTGTCTACATACGGTATCATCTCTACTGCACGAAGGCAGTATCTATTAGCTATTGTCTTGCTGTAGATTCTATCTTCTGTGTTCATATCTCTATTCTCCAATACTGGTTAAATCTAGAGTCTACTACCTTAAACTCTCAAAGGCACAATGCCCAAATCTGCAAGTGTTCTGTTCGCTAGACAGTAGGGAATCTGAATTCAATTAAAATGCTAAAAGCGCCAAGTCACGCTGTCTCAAGAGCTTAGCGCGGTGAGAGTCCATGCGTAGGCGTAAACCCGTAAACCCGTAAACCCGTAACCGCTACCCACCCTCCCCAAGTCACAAAAAGGGAAATGCACAAAGGTAGTATTTAGCTCTATTTGCCCTCTTTCACTCTCATTCTCTTAGTTTCCCTAGTTTCCTTTTCCTGTCTTTTCTTCTTATATTAAATATTTTTTTTATAAGATAAGAGAGAAGAACTAGAACAAACAACTAACAGAGAACTAAGAACTAGAACAACTACTAGTGTCTAGTTCTGTACAAAACGGGAAAACGTTTCGGCGTGGGGCGAGGGTGGGTAGCGGTTACGGGTTTACGGGTTTACAAAAGTGGTCAAAGTTGACTAAACTTTGTAATCTCTTACGAATTCGCCCGCATCCGCGCTCACCAATGCGCCTATGCCCCAGTATACAATTTCAACCTACGATTATGTTCATCAACATCGTCATCAATAGCAGAGGCCCAAATAGGATACATACGTCGAAGCGTTGCTATCCTAAGCCTTCCTATAAGATACCCTAATTCACCTGGCCTATACTCTATTGTCTTAACAAATGCCAGGTTGTAATCTATCTTGAATTCTTCAAAGTTCATATCTATTTCCTTTCATTACCTTGCTTAGTATTCCTTAGCACTATCCCACCAAAAACCAAAAACCTACTTTCCCGCGACGTCTAGTATCGCGGAAATATCCTCATCTGAATAACCCAAATCATTCATCCTTCTGGTCATTATATCCACGTTCCTGGCGCGTTCGCCGGCTTGAATCTCAGACCTCGACATACTAGCACTTTGAGGCGGCCGCTCATACGCTCGAAGGTCAAGGGTACAAGTAAAGAATGTCCTTGTGTGGTCCACGTGCAAAAGGGGATTAATATGCTTCCCCAAATCATTCACGATGGATTCAAACGCTAGATATTGAAGAAACTGTGCCTTTTCATCATCATTATCATCAACTAGCTCGAAGCCCACACATTTCACGGCCACTATCGCTTGAGCGTTCCAAAGGTAAACCGGCTTCTTATCCGTAGAATTCACCTTATCCCGCTCGCAATAAGACCGGCGCACATAGACCGTATCCGTAGACACGTCAACTACTAAGCCCTTCGATGTCCTAGAATCCCCTTCGAACATAGACGCCACATCTTCTGGCATCTTTTCTTGACTAAGGTTCAAGAAATGATTCGTCTTTTCCCTAGCACTTACACCATACTTATCACAAATCATCATAGTACCAACTCCTATCATTGTTTCCAAAAACCAACAAAAAGAGGGGATAGCACTAAGCAACACTAAGCCAACCATCCTACACATGCCTAACATGGTAGTATCCCGGATTCAATTATCAAAGACCAAAACCAGAAGCTTAGTTACTAACATCTAGGGCTTTCGTTATAGCGGCATGGAAAGCTTCACCAGTTATAGCTATATGGTTCAATAATTCCAGCCGTATATCCTCTGGTTGCTTTGTAGTCATTGTGCCTACAAAGCTGAGAAATCCTAATAGCTCCTCTATGCGCCCTTGCATCTTTTTCATGCTATAACGTGTACATGACATTATTCAAACTCCTACTTGTTTCTTACTCAACTATCCTTAACCTTGACTCCATTATACACTCAAACGTGCTCATTGTCAAGACATTTGTTCACTCATATCTAATCAAGAACCATGCCAAGAACATATTGGCACGAACTATGCCAGGCAAGAATCATACCAATACCCCCCTAACAAAAACCATGCCAACGCTTACCTCTAACCACTAGCTCTGGCCTAGTATAGAACACTAAAGGGCTAGTAGTACTAGGTACTAGAACTGGAGGGGAATGAGATTCTAAAGGGAAGGTGTGCTAGTGTGTTGGTGTGCTAGAGGAACCAAGGGGGGGCCTAGGGGGGATAGTAGATGAGTGCTACTATGCACAGTCACTCCTCCACTAGAATCCAAGTTTTAGAGACTCTCCTAGACTCTCTTGAAGTCTCAAGTCTCTAATCTCCATTCTCAGCCTCGCGGTGATGGCGTTTAGATAATAATCACCTTTCTACTTATAAAGGCGAAGGGCACGGAGCCTCGGCGGCGGAGCCAGCTACTAATGGGGGAGCCACACCGGCTTTCGACGCGCTGCGAGAAAAACCCTTGACAATTCCCCCTCTCTCATGATATAATCACTATAGAGATGAAAGGAACCCTCTACCATGAAAACTGACCACTCAGACTACGAACTCTCAAACATCTTTGGAGACGCTACAATCTGTATTAGGTGTGCTTATTATCGTTCACTCCCTACTGCATGTTGCCACTCTAAACTAATCACTAAAGACTATGTCTTTGGGATAATACGTTTTACTGATTGCTGTGATGTGAATAAGTCTGGCAACTGCGCACAGTTTGAGGAGAAGCCTCATGAGGATTGAGCTCACACTAGACGAACTCAAAGAGGCCTTCAAAGAGACTCCCAATGCTTAACTCAACAACACTACCAGCCCCTCCAAAGACAAACGCCTTCCAACTAAGTGAGTTGAAAGACCGGCACTATGAGATTCTCCGACTAGCTCATCTCGGTCTGAAGTACACAGAAATAGCAAAGCGCCTAGACATAACCCACATGACAGTTAGCAACACACTGAAGAGTGAACTAGGCCAGGAGCAACTAGACCAGCTAAACACCGCCGACGACATGGACACTATCGATGTGAAGAAGGACATTGAGGATACCCAAGCCGAGGCAGTCTCCCTCCTAAAGAAGGTAATGACTGGAGATGAGAACATCCCAGGGATTAACATCTCCCTGCGTCTGAAGGCGGCGACTGAACTACTAGACAGAGGCGGAAACAGCCGAATCCAGCGCATCCAAGGTGAGGTTAACCATGGCTATATTGGAGACTTGGGTCTGGAGTCTATCAAAGAGCGGGCTAAGGAGATAGCCGCTGAGCGAGCGGAGGAGAGGAAGAAGATGATAATCGAAGGGGAGTTCACCGCTGTAGAAGCCAAGCCAACTGAAACGGAGTGTAGGCAGATAGATGGAGTGGCTGCTGGTGAGAAGGAGGAGTAGATTATGGAATGCCGCAGTTGTCATAGTGAGTTTATAAGTAGGTATGAAGAGCTTATATATAAAGATGCAGTAGTTGGTGACATAGCTGCTGGCGTTGTTCATTTTAGTCAGTGTGCATGTGGATACAGGGAGCTTGGTTATGATGCTATACAGGCTGTTGAATACCTTCGCACTGAAATCCTTGAGAACTTCTATAAAGAACATAAACAACATACTATCTCCTCCGATAGTACAAAAGAGGAGGGCGTGGAATGACTCCCCCAGAGTTCCTTTCGCATTCTATGTTCTCCTCTTGCTCTTTTCTTTTGGAGGCACTTAATAGCAATACCAGATGTCAAATCGATAGGTCTAGGCAGTGGTCTAAGATAAGAAGTCTGAAATGGGTATTAGAGGAGAAGGCTTCTTCATTAGAAGGCGGCCCTAGCCGCTCTACGATAGGAGGCTTATAATGCCGGATATGTTCAGCCAGGAGCAGCCAATACGCAGACTAAATGAGATGGGCGCTAGTTCAATATATGAGCGTGCTCGGCTACTTGCACTGCAGACTCTTATAGAAGCTAAGCAAAATCTTTGCGATGAACGTACACAGGAAGCTAAGTTCTTTCTAGAACAATGGTGTGATAGGCAGGAAGAGCGATGAGCACTGAGTATCACTCTGAGCGGCTGAGTAAGAACTTCCTGCGAGGGGAGTTCTCCTGTCGAGGGAGTGCCTGCTGCAATGGCTCAGCGGCGATTGAGAGAGAGTTAGTTGAATCTCTACAGGACTTTCATGACCAGCTGTCCCTACTATTAGGCGAGACTGTTCAACTAATCATCAACAGCGGCTTTCGCTGTCTAAAGCACAACAGAGAAATCCACAGTAAGGACACTTCCCAACATCCTAGAGGAACAGCAGCTGATGTAAAGCGTCCAGATAACGTCTCCATAGAAGCCCTAACTAGAGCCGCACTCTCCATCCCAGCACTCAAAAACGGTGGAATCATCATCTACTGGTGGGGACTTCACCTAGACATTAGAAACGGCGCGTATCGAGAGGATAAACGACTGGTCAAGAAGGACTTTACTCTAGAGGAGCTAGAGGAAGAATGATAAAGAATCATAAGGTGTTCTCAGAGCTTTATAAGATGAGAGTCACTATCTCTTTTGAGTCCGGTGGAGGAGGTTGGTGTTATGCTAAAAATGGAGAGTTAAAAATAGGACTAGGTAGAGATGTTAGCTGGTTTGTGGTAGCAGGTAACCTTCTACACGAGATTTTAGAGGGTCTGACTGTGATGTGGGGGCTTAGACTAATGGAAGCTGATGGTAGTGTGTTTGACTCTGCAGCAGTCAGTTTCTACTTCTCACATGGTAACTTTAACCGGCTTTGTGCTGAGGCAGGTCCTTTCTTTGACTCAGTCCTTCCAGAGGTCAAGAAGCTCTACAAGGCGGAGAGAAAGAAATGAGCCTAATAGTCACAATCACAACAGCAAAGGGCGCAGAGCAGAGCATCGAACTAGTCGGCCCAACCCCGCCTCCAGAATACAAAGACAACGGCTGCTCTATGTCCCCAGATGGTTGGTGGAGAGCCGCTTGCCGCGTTCATGACTACGAGTATAGCCTCATACGAGAGAAGATAGAGCTCTATCGATGTTATAGGAAGAAGACTTCTATCTTTGCGCTTTTAGATGGTGAGTACAAGAGAACAAAAGGGCATCTAAAGCAAGAGATAAAATGGATGAGGAAAGAGGCAGACACTAATCTAAAGGAGAATATCCAACTCCTATCAAAGGGAAGCAAGATGAGAGCTGCCTTTGCCTGGATAATTAGCCGCCGCTACTATGGAGCAGTCCGCCGTTGGGGTCGATTTGCTCTTGGTTTATAAAGGAGGAGAAGTTATGAGTTATGATGAAGAGTTAGAGAAGGCCAAAGGTATGAAGGAGGAGGATCGTCTACTTGATATAGAGTGGTGCAGTGCTAGGGGAAAAAGAATGATAGAGCTATGGCGTAAAGAGGCAGTGGAGAAGGAGGAGGAGAATAGAGATGCTAACGATGTGTGAAGAGGTAGATAAACAAAAGGCAATGGTAGAACATTGTCGAGAGCTTACAGAAGCTTACCATAAGGACCTTGTGGCAAGAATCTTAGAGGAGGAGAAGAATAATGAACCAATCTAAACACACTAAACTAGCCCACGCCAGGTCAATCCCTATCAAGACGCCCCTTCCCTGGTGGCTAGAAGAGCAGAATCTAGTTATACCAGACAAGGCTCTAGTTATAATGATGCCAGGAAAGACCGAACCGGAAGAGGTAAATAGAGAGGTCTCTAGACATGAAAAAGGCTAGAAAAAAGAAACTAAAAAGGGGCCTTAGAAAAGGTCTCCTATACCTCCTCCGGTTTCTATTTAACAAAGTGGTAGAGAGTAGAAAAAAGAGGGGAAAGACTATTGACTAAAGAAGGCATCTGCGCCGAACATGAAACCTTTAGTGGAAAGATACAAGAGATATCCCTCCTCCAGGCTAGTGACTCAGTTATCATAAAGACCATGGCTGATGATATGAAGAGAACAAGGATAATCCTTGAAGGTAATGGAAACCCTGGCCTTCCTGAACAAGTGAGAGCAGTAACTAAAAGTGTAGATGACCATCTAGAAGCTGAGGAAATCCGTGAGGGAAACATTCTCCGCTTTAGAACTAGTATCCTCCTCTGGGCAGTAAAGATGGCCGTACCAGTCCTTGCAGCAGCTCTCGCAGGCGGCGCTGGAATGCACTTCCTCCAAGGAGGTCAATAGTGGCTAGAATATACACTATCCAGGAACGGATAGGCATCATAGATAGTATCATCCTGCGAATGGCTAACATCAACAAGAAACTCCGTCAGACTATCTCTCTCCGTGATGACCTTCGCTCTAGTGGCCAGACTCTAGTAGAAGTCAGCACTGAGATGACCCAACTGCTTGGCAATCTAGAAAACATGACTGATGACCTAACAGCTGGGATGCTTGATGTATTCTGGCCAGGTGCTGCGACTACCATCCCAGCAGTCTCACTAACACCCAACTCGCTAGACGCTGATTACAATTGGGCAGAGCTCGACCTCAGCCAGATTCGCTCTTATAGAAAGGTCTCTGGACGCTCTCCTGCACGCTCGAAGATAGGTGGAAGAGGAACAATTCCTACTGCTCCTCCTGTTCCTGGTCGAGGTGGGACACCAACAGGAAACTTTGAGCCACTTGGAGAGCTCTCTACCAATGTATTCCCAAACAGCTTCTTGGCCAATGATGTAATAACAATATCCAATGCAAGAGATTCAGAGAATAATGGAGTCTACATAATAGAAAGTATCAGCGGCTCGACTATAACTCTCAAAGGCGAGCTAATAGTGCAGCGAACCTGGGACTTTACAATAACCCTAACTCTATCAAACAGGGGAGGCTAACCAATGGCACTAACAGAAGTCCTAACCTGTGAAGAGCGGATAACTAGGATGAAAACTCATATCAGAAACATGCGCACCATCCGCGCTATGTTGTCTGAACTAGACGGAACCAAAAACCGATTCGAGGTGATAGGTATCCCTACCAACGATATCAACAACTTCCTAACAGACAGTATAGGTAGCATCGGCAACCTCTACAATGAAGTCTTCGTAGCTACCTCTGACAGCAGTATGGAGAATATGGACTGGCGCTACGCTGAGAAGCTAGACCAGAAGCCTCTCCAAGAGATAGGACTCTCAGCAATAGCCATCGCTAACATCAGTTCTATCAAGACTCTACTAACCGATGCTGGTGGAACAGGGCAGTTCTCAGTCTTTAGGAATCTAGACCTAATCCAACTAACTAAATGTGAGGATGTAGAGAACCGGCTCACAGTTGCTATCGAGGCCACTGGGAAGGTAGATAACAACAACATTGTAGTCTCTCCGCAACTAACAGCGAACACAGCAGACACAACTATGCAGATGCTATTGAAACAAAGGGATGAATAACATGTGGAATTATCCTCAATGCTATCTCTGTGCTGGGTCTGGAACTTTCTATGCTCGTGCAGAGACTACTGGCCAACTTAAGCAGGAGGTCTGTGGTATTTGCCAGGGTACAGGAAGACTACTACCACTTACAAAGCGAGCACAGAGATTAGTTGAGCAGAAGAAGAAACAAAAAGAAGAGAGGAAAGTAGAATGCCAGGAAATCACATAACACCAATTAGAGATTTAGAGGCGCAGAGCGCCACACCAGCAGCTGCTACTACAGGAACAGCGGCGAGTTGGGAGCTGAACCACGACTATGCACAGGTTAGTCTCTCTGTAGCTAACACCCATGCAACAGTAGCGTTTGATGTCCTTAACTGTGATGTGCAGATGATAAAGGATGGGGCTTGGGAGACTATGGCAGCGGGATCAGATACAGCCTCGGCGCTGAAGGCTCCCTTTATTAGCGAGAATGCAACAACCCTCGCTGCTGGAGCTTCTGCAATGATAGTCTACAACGTCTATGGAGCCTACGCAACCCGCGTTCAGATTAGTGGAAATGGAGCCGTAACAGCATCAACCATCTCAGGAGTAGCTCGTGCAATCTGAAGAAGCAATCGCCATCTTAACTAAAGTCTGTGCGTCTGTAAACGCAGACTTTGCAACCCATCAGAAGATACAAGAGGCTTTGACAACAATAAAGGACCTGCAGATTATGTCTGAGTCTGTCCATGTACCAGCCTCATTGGAGTCAATAAAGGCTTTGTCTACTTTAACTACTCCAGAGCCCCCAGAAGACTGTGACTAGAAGCCGACAACAAGACGACGATATGAGAGGTGCTCTTGCAGAGTGCGAACTGGACCTTGCCGTCCACTGCAAGACCTTTCACGAAGAACGATTCTCTCGCCCGTGGTCTAGAGGACACTGTCGTCTATTCGAGGTCATCAACGACACTACAATACAAAAGCTCCTAGTCATCGCCCATCGTGGCTTCGGAAAGACCTCTATCTTCAACTATGCACTCCCCAGCCAACACATAGTATTCCAAAAGAGCCGTTACATAGTACCAGTCTCTGCTACCTCAATGCAAGCCGAGATGCAGAGTGAGAACCTAAAGATGGAACTGCTCAGCAATGTGAAGATAAGGCAATGCCTTGGAGAGATAAAGAGCAAAGACAAGTTCTCTAAAGAGATGTGGGTGACTAACAACGGCACTGCTGTAATGCCTCGCGGCGCTGGACAACAAATCCGTGGCATCCTCTACCGCAACTGGCGGCCAGACCTGATAATCTTCGATGACCTAGAAACCCCAGAGCTAGTAATGTCCAAAGAACAACGAGACAAAACCAAAGTATGGGCTTTTGCTGACATGTTCAATTGTCCAGACCTCTCAGAGAGTCCGACACCAAAGTATCGAATCATCGGTGTTGGAACTATCCTCCACGAGTCAGCTCTCCTCCAAGACCTAAAAGATGACAGCTCTTGGACAACGATAGAAATGTCTCTCTGTGATGAGAACTTCAAAAGCTATTGGCCTACCTTTATGTCTGATGAGTCTGTGACCGAACTAGCAGATGACTTCAGACGACAGGGCAAAGTGGAGGTATTCTACCGTGAGTTTATGAACATTGCCAACCCCATCGAAGATGCAGTGTTCAGAACTGAATATTTCAAATACTACGAAGAACACGAGATGGACTTCCTCAACCAGGAATCCGTCCAGACAGTAGTCATAGTAGACCCGGCGAAGACAGCAAAGGTCCACAGTGCCTACACAGCAATAGTCGGCATCTCCTTCGACGTTATGAGTAATAACATCTACATCAGAGATGTGGTGAATAAGAGACTCTACCCTGAACAAATCTACGATGAAGCAATAGCTATGGTCCAACGGCTAAACGCCTGTGTGCTTGGCGTTGAGGTGACTAGTCTAGAGGAATTCATAGTCCAGCCGCTGAAGAATGAAATAAGCAAACGCGGTCTTGGTATAGAGCTAGTTGAACTAAAAGCTAGGTCAGCCTCCCTTGATGGTATGCGGGCGGCAAGCTCTGACAAGGGGAAAATCGGCCGTGTTGGAGCTCTAGCACCCTACTACCGCATGGGCCACGTCTACCATAACAAGAATAGCTGTGGGCCACTAGAAGCCCAACTCCTCGCCTACCCTCGCCCGCGACACTGGGATGTAATGGATGCAACAGCCTACATCGTTGAACTGATGGAAAAGGCTGACCAGTACTTCCTCCTAAAGCCGAAGGAAGAAGAGTGGATAGATACTCAAGAACAGGTCCGAGAGGATAGAATCATAGAGAGGATGATGGAAGAGGACGAAGACGCTGTGGACCTATGGGAGTACTCCCTAGTATGAGTAGAGTTTCTGTCTCCATAGGGTCAGCGAAGAACGTCTTCCGGTATGAAGAGGATGACTATCCCTTTCCAATCTCCCTTAATGGCATAGCTTCCCCAGACGGGAAGGGACTAGTGTCTGATGTCAATGGTGACCTTTCCATGCAACAGGTATCTATAAACACCTGGCAGAGAACAGGCACAACCATCAGCCCTATCAACGCCGGTGATGACCTCGACATGGGCACTGGACAGATTGACTGCGATATTCTAGTAGTAGACAATGGAGCCACTTTCGGTGGAGGCTACGGCTCAACAGGCTTAACCATCAGCACTGCTGGTGTACTTCAAGCTAATGGTGCAGGAACCTTTGATGGAAGTATAACTTGTGCTTCTGTTGCCGCAATTGGGGGTGATATAGAGGCTGGAGTTGCTGACACCGTTAGAGGTATCGTTTCTGCCTTTGGTAGTGCAGGAACGGCTGGAGGTATAGTTCGTCTCTACAACGGAGCTACAGCAGATACAGAGACAGACTTCTGGGAACTGCGGGCTTTAGACGATAGTAACTTTACTATTGGAGGTGTGGGTGGAACAGCTGGTGCTGCTAATGTGCTGACGATAGATAAGATAACTAGAGATGTATCTCTAGCGAACGACCTCATCCTAATCGGTGGCGGTGACATCGGAACCGCTACTGACCCAGACACATTAGAGATAACTGATAATTTATTAGTAATAAATGGCAAATTGGGTATAGGCACTTCGACTATTCCTCGTGCAATGGCAATTGATACCACGGACGGAAGGTCCACAATTTGGCTTTTGTCCTCAACTACATTCAAAGCTGCGCTTGGTCTTGGTACTACTGGTAGTACTGTCATTACAGGCAACGCTGTAGGAGGACTTGTCTTTCGTGGTGATGCGGGTGTCCAGATGGGTGTTGGTAATAATCTTGATTTTGATTTAACGTCTGGTGGCAATCTAGCTCTTCGTGGTATCTTAAGTGTAGACGTAATAGACCCAGTAACAGCTTTAGAGATAAACGGCGACCTATCATTTACTGGTAGTAGTGGAGATATTGGCACTGACACTGACCTAGACCTCCTACAACTAACTGACGGTGACCTAACAATCAACGCTTTTACTCGTATCACTAGTAATCTTCTAAAGATGACTCCTAGCTCAGACCCTGTTTTTGAGTTAGGACATAGTAGTCTCACTCATGGTATAACAACCTTCGCTGCTACTGACGCGGCTGTTAGGATAGAGTCTGTGAGTGGCGCTGATGGACGGGGGAGAATTTGGGGCTTTAGTGACATTGCCAGCTTAAACCCCCTCACACTAATAGGAGCCTTCGGGAGCACAACTCCAGATGACACTGTCCCAGCTGTTATCATCTCTGGAGCTAAGAGGTCTGCTACCTCTATAGTACCACTAGATGCCTTAGAGACCATCCTCCAAATTCAAACTGCTATTGCGGCTCCCTTAATAACAGTCCTTGGCGACGGTAAAACAGGCTTTGGTGTATCAGTCCCTACCACAGCCGTAGATGTAAGTGGAGAAGTAACAGTAAACGCCAAGGCTAAAATAACCTCTATCGGCGGCTATGCTATCAAACTGACTAATGAAATAGCTGCATCTGGAAACACAACTAAAGGAGCACTAGTTGAAGTTAATGCAGGATTTAACAATGCATTCCAAAATGCAGGCTCTGCTTCTATAGCTGTTATAGGTATAACTCTAGATTCTGGAGTCGCAAATGGAGAAGAAGCTTGGATTGTAGTTAGTGGAATAGCAGAGGTCTTAGCTGATTCTTCTGGCTTCACTAGAGGAGATAGACTAATAGCTAGTGGAACAAATGCTGGAGCTGCAGAGGCATCTAATGCACCAGCTGTCGCTGTACATTTCCAAGAAATCGGTCATGCATTAGAGACTGCAGGGGCTGGAGTTCTAGGTAAGGTAGTACCACATTTCAACTAGGGAGACAGAAGAAAGATGATAAAAGAAAATGTAAATGTCCTAATAAGAGACCTATTATCTCTAATAAGAGAGTGCAAAACAACCATTGGTCTCCTAAACGCCTACCGAGTCACCAGCACAGAAGTGATAGAAGACCTAACACTAGCACAGAAGCAGGCTGTAATGAGCAAGGTAAGCACCCACGCAGATGCAATCTCCACCGCCTTTCAGCGGGCAGGAATCACCTTCACAGCGACAGAAGAACTAGAACCAGAAGAAGTAGTAGAGGAAATCTAAAACATGCCACCAGTAATAGTAAACCCTGACTCACTATCTAGAGTCTCTGTTGGAAATCAGGAACTCCCTGACCTCTCCGACCAGAACTTTAACAGTGACTACAAGAGCTTGTATCCAGAGGGCTTGGACCTGAAGCCCCTCTCAGACACTCACGAGCGGCTACTAACGGAAGTCCTCTTCCGAGCACAAGAGAGCGAGAGAATCATGACCCCGCGCTTTGGGCTCTGGGATGAGATAGACGATATGCTTCGTGTCTACATTCCTCTCTCTGAGACGGAGCGAGTAGTCTCAGACAACGACCCCAGGAAACCAGTCTCTATAGTAGTCCCAGAGCTCTACGCCATTCTAGAAACTATCCTAACCTACAACATCAGCGTCTTTGGTAGTGGAGAACTGTTCCGCTACTCTGGCGTAGGGCCAGAAGACGTAATTGGAACTCTCCTCATGGAGAAGACAGTAGACATTCAGGCCAAAAAGGGAAAGGCTCTCCTTGAACTTTACAGCCAATGGCGAGACGGCTATGCCTATGGGATAGGGATAGTTGGTCTAAAGTGGGATGTGAAGGTAGCTAAGAGAACAGTTCTAGATGATGAAGGGGTGATAGACCCTCTCACAGGGCAGTTTATACAAACTGGCACAGTCAAGGTAGACATTGACGATATCATCTTCGAGGGTACTCGTCTCTTCTCCATTGACCCGAGGAAGTATCTCCCAGACCCAATGGTCCCCATCTACAAAGTCCAGGACGGAGAGTACGTAGGTTGGAAAGAGACGACTAACTTCATCAGAGCACGTAGTGATGAGCTCTCCCCTGGTAGTAGTATGTTCAACGTTAAATACCTCCGAGGTAGAATCCGTCGCTCTGGTATCTACATTGATAACGTCAGTGCAGCTAACCGTGGCTTCGAGCCTCAACTCACCTCTGAGAGCACCCAACCTATAGACATCATCTGGATGTACATTGACCTAATCCCAAAAGAATGGGAGCTCGGTGGTAGTGATGAGCCAGAGAAGTGGCTCTTCGCAGTTGCTAATGATGAAGTGATAGTTAGTGCTCATCCAATGGGACTAAACCATAACATGTTCCCAGTAGGTGTGACAGCTCCTGACTTTGGTGGGCATGAGATAATGCCAGTCTCCCGCCTGGAACTTGGAAAGGGCCTCCAAACGGCTACTAACTTCTGGTACAATAGTCGAATGGCTAATGTCCGTAAGTCTCTAAACAACATGTTTGTAGTCAATCCAAAGCTAGTCCAGATGAAAACAGTTTACAATTCAGGCCCTGGTAAAGTCATCCTAATGAGACAAAGCGCCTGGGGTAAGAGCGCCAAGGATGCTGTCCATCAACTCCAGGTAACTGATGTGACCGCAAACCATATGACTGACCTTGCTACAACTAGAGGATTGATGAGAGACTTGCTTAGTGCGGCTGATAGTGTCCAGGGCGTCCAGAGAATCTCAGGTGAGCGAGTAACGGCCTCAGAGTTCGGCTCCACAAAGGGGTCTGCACTCTCACGTCTACAGAAGGGAGCCCTGATAACTAGTCTCCAAAGCATGGATGACCTAGCCCTAATGTTCGCCTACCACACTCAGCAATTCATGTCTGAGCCTACCTACGCTAAGGTAGTTGGCCGAACACAGGTAGACCTTGAGCGTGAGTACGCTCAAGGGATAGAACGTGGCCGAGTGTTGATTCGACCAACAGACCTCAACATCATGTTCGACGTAGAGACCCATGATGGGTCAACGACAGGTGAAGAGGACACAGACGGTTGGATACAGCTCTGGAATATGGGAGCCTCACACCCAGAAGTCCTCCAAGCCATAGACTTCAGTAGAGTCTTCCTTCACATAGCTAGAATCCTCGGAGCAGATAACGTACAAGACTTCCTTCGAGTTCCAGAAGTAAATGGACAAGTAACTAACCAGGGTGATATACAACAGCAGCTCCAGGCCGGGAACATAATCCCGCTAGAGCAAGCAGGAGTGTAGAAAAATGGAGTGGTCTATCTTTGGCTTTATCCCTCTCACAGCTACAGAGGAACACATCAAAACATTCCAAGAGACAACTGTCTGGAATGATATAAGAGCTAATGCCGCAGCTGTATTGGAATCAACCCACCTGGCGATGGAAATTCCCCCTGATGTAAGGGAAGAAAACGATTCTGGAGATGACTGGTACAGGGGGTTAATCTACGGCCTAAGATTAGTTGCAAAGATTCCAGAAGATATGATAGAATGTAAACAAGAGGAAGTAGAAGAAGCAAAAGCCAACGAAAAGGAGAACAACGATGTCTGATGAAGTCAAGGAAACCGGAATCTCTCAAGCTGACCTAGATAAGCAGATGCAGGAGCTTATGGGTCTACCAGCAGCAGAATTCTCTGCAAAGCCTAGTGAGCTTGCTAAGAATGAGCCGCAGAAAGGAGAAGCTGAGGAGACAACGGCGAGAGAGGATGAAGACGATGAGCAGGGAGAAGAGAGCAAAGAAGATACAGCAGAGGGAGAGCAGGCTAGTCAAGGAGAGGTCAAGGAAGAAGATTCTGGAACGGAAGCAGGCGAAGAAGAGGGAGAAGCTGAAGAAGAGGATGAGGAAGATGAGGAAGACAGTAAAGATACTAATGGACGTGATGAGGGAGGAGATGAAGTAGAGAACGAAGAAGTCACCAAACTAACGGAGGAGCGAGATAGACTATTAGAACTCTTAAACCAGTCCGCTATGCCGAAGCCTATTAATGAACCCGCTGAACAGGTGGTGGCCCTTAAGCATACACCCAATCCAATCCCAACCCCAACTCAACAGCTCCCACCTGTTCAGCTCGCTATGACTGATGAGGAATTCGCTGAGGCAATAGACACTAAAGAAGGTTTCCTCTCTTTAATGGGAAAGGTTAATGAACTCCATCGTCAACGAGATATGAATGTAACGCTCAAAGTACTGAATCAAATATCTACCATCAAAGAGAGCGTGAAGGACTTCTTTGACGACCCTAGGAATAAAGAGCTATTACCAGTAAAGACATACCTAATCCAACAGGCAGATATAGTAATAGCAGAAGAGCCTAATCTTTCTGTGACTGAGAGTCTGAAAAAGGCCGGTGACGCTCTGCGTACTATTCTTGGTAGGCAGATTGCTGAGTTAGAAGAGGGGCCTGATGGTAAGGTCCGTCGGAGAAAAGGTAGTAAAGGAAAGAGGCGGCGTCCAGCTAAGGGCCGTTTCGCGCCTGGCACAAGCCAGAGAAAGGCAGGGCAGAAATCTAAAGAGTCCCAGGGTAATGATCCTGAAGGGATGGACGGCTTCAGTGAACTAGAAAATCTGGAATCTACTAACATGCTTCAACCTACCTAAGCATGTGTTGACAATAAAAATAACAAGGAGAATTTGATATGGGAATAGGCGGTTCGCAGCAAAATGCTGCTATAGCAACAACCGTTGCAAGCAATAGAGTATTCCTTACTGGTACTAGTAATACCTTAACTCTAACGCAGGAGACTCTGGACATTGTAACCGGAGCGAGTGATATGACAATCACTCTACCTACTGTAGAAGAGGCGTTGGGAAGATTCTATAGCTTCAAACTAACAACTGATGGCGGCGGTGATGTAATAATCCAAGACGCCACATCTGTTAATACTCAGGTTGCAGCCACGATGACTGAAGCTGGTGATAGTATAGTTATTATGAGCTCTGGTGTTGAGTGGATTGCACTAAAACAACAGACTGGTCTCGGTGCTGTTAATGGCACAAACATAGTAGTTGTAGAGTCTGGTGATGGTGCTTTGCATAAGAGTGTCTTTACTCTAACGGCACATTCACTCTCTCTTACTGATGAGACAGGTGTAGTTCATCATGGTGGGACTAAGTTCTATGACCTTCCAGAAGGGAATATCTTCTTTCTTGGTTGTACTGTAGATGTTGTAGCCACTATGGTGGGATCTGTAGGAGATACAGCTGATGGTGATGTTGGTGTTGGTACTATAACGGCCAGTAACAATGATACATTGGCTAGCACAGAACAGAACGTTTGTCCTGCCACTGTCGTTGCAACATTATCAGGCGGTACTGGAGCAGTAACAGCTATTAGTACCACCTCAGAGAATGTTCCTATCGATGGAACCAGTTCAGCAGTAGACCTCTACTTGAACCTCCTCTTTGACACAGAGGATGTGACAGCAGGTAATCAGGCTGTACTCATCACTGGAACCATTGAGCTCTACTGGACCAACCTTGGTGACAAATAGGAGGATGCTGATATGAGTTTCCTCGGAAATTTACTAGTAAAAGCTAGACTAGATGTTACTGATGGAGTAGATTGCCACCTTGTTTCTGGTGATTTCATTGTAGACAGTGGTGATATTACTCTAACTGCTGGCGGATTGGCTCTAGCGGCTGGAACGCTAACAGCGGAGCAACTAACCAGTACTGATGACTTAACAGTAGCAGGACTAGCAACTATCGGTGAGACCCTTGGTGTCACTGGAGTTGTAACTGGCGCAACTAATATCAACAGTACAGCTGGTAATATAATAGCTGTAGCTGGAGATGTAGTGGCTGGCTCTAGTGGAAATACTGGAGTTTTGGCCTCGTATCCTGTTACTGCCAGTAAAGGTAGACTAAATATAGCTGCCACTGACAACATTGGTAACACTAATAACAATATCACCAATGAGGCAATGGTTACTACTAGAACGTTTACCATTCCTGAGCCTGGACGGCCAGCGGCTAACTTCATGCTGAATACTCCCGCTGAGAGGTATGAGCTCTCATGGGTAGCTGGACAGCGAGGAAAGCCTGGTGTTAACACTGACGTCGATAGTGCAACACCGGCTACTATGGCGATAGCAGACCCTGACTTCGAGCTCTTAGGAGCTAATGCTGTCTCTTCTGATAGTGCCTACTTTGCAGAGGGTGGTATTACCATCTCCTCGCATGGTGGTGGGACAGATGCTACTATTCTAGTCCCACATGTAGACACTAGCCAATCAGCTTGGTCTAGTGTAACCTGGGGCACAGATAATGAAGTAATATGGGAGTGCCGAATTAGAACTGGTGCTGCTATAACACTTACTACTATCTGGGCCGGGTTGAAGCTGACTAATACAGAGGTCTCTGACACTAATGATGACCAGGTGTTCTTTCGTTATCAGAATGGTGTGAACAGTGGTAAATGGCAATGTGTCAGTGATGTCGGTGGTGCAGCTTTAGTAGAAGCAGATAGTGGTGCTGCGGCTGTAGCCATTAATACAGACTATCACCTTGCAATAGTCTTTGACGCAGCAGGTGAAGCAACTATGTACATTGATGGTGTATTGGTAGAAACAGCACCTTCCTTTACAGGAGCCCATGCTGACCTTATTCCTTATATAGGAATACTAGAAGCCGAAGCCAGTGCAAAGAACCTAACCATCAGAAGTCAAGCAATCTCGCGTGTGGTCGCGTAGACTAACAATTAAAAACGAATAGGAGAATATAAATGGCGGATATAACAAGTACGACTGGATTTCAAGGTCTACGCGGAACGGAAGATGTAATCGCGAACGCTAGACCTAAGAACTGGAGAGAGGGTCTGTTGCTTCTCTTCCCTAATGGTGACACTCCGTTAACTGGATTCACTGGTAAAGGGAAGAGTCAAAGCACCACCGACCCCGAGTTTAGTTGGTTCGAGAAGATACTAGCAGACCAAGGTGGTGCTACGTCTGGAATCTTTACAGATGCAGCACTGTCCTCAGCTGCAACCTCTGGAGCAGTAGCTGCTGGTGACCTTTTCTACGTCAACACAACGTTGGCGATTAACAACCACTTCCGCATTGGACATGCTGTTAATCTCATCAAAACTGGTGATGATAAAGAGCTAGTCTACGGAAAGGTAATAGGAAAGGTCCCTAATGGAGCTAACTCCTACATAGTGTTCTCTACGCTAACAGCGCAGGCTGACACTGATGTAATCAACAACATCGACTATGTAGAGGTTGCTGGTAACCTAAACCCTGAAGGTGGAATTATCCCTGATAGTATCACCTACGACTCTGAGAGACGCTTTAACTATACTCAAATCTTCAGAACTCCCATCGAAATCACCAGAACAATGATGCAGACTAAGTTCCGCACTGGTGACCAGTGGGCAGAGATGAAGAGGGAAGGTCTTCAGTACCATGGTATTGAGTTAGAGCAAGCTCTAATCTTTGGCCAAAGGACTGAGAACACTGGAAGCAACGGTAAGCCTGAGAGAACCTCTCAGGGTATTGTATCCTATGTAACAGAACATGAGCCTGATAATGTTATCTACTATCCTAGTACCACGAGTCTTTCCTGGAAAGCCGGTGGTGAGGATTGGCTTGATGAGACCCTAGAGCAACTCTTCCGCTATGGTCGCAGGACTAAGTTCGCGGCTGGAGGCTCTGGAGCAATCAGAGGGCTCAACACATTAGCCAAACAAAGTGGTAACTTCGATATCAACGAGACCGCTACTATATTCGGCACGAAGTTCAAAGTGTGGAGGACTCCCTTTGGGGATATCCTCTTCAACAACCATCCACTCTATAGTGCCAGAACCCACAGACGTAACTCTCTCACGATACTAGAGCCTGAGAATATTGTGACTAGGATTATCCAAGACACGATGTTTAAGGATTCTAACTCGATGAAGGAGTCTGGGTTTAATGCTATTGATGGTAAGAAGAACGAGTGGTTGACTGAAATTGGCTGGGAGTTCCATCATGCTAAGACTATGATGCATCTCTCTGGCGTTGGTGTTGACGGTATCTAGACTAAGGAAAGGCTAAGGGGAGGGGTTGAGAGACCCCTCCCTCTTAGAGAAGGAGAAGAGAGAATGGCTAATACTCTTCATGAGACTAAAGGGGTCTTTCATTTAAAAGAGAGTACACCTGGGCAAAGAGTAACCTTTGCCCTAGCTAATGCTAGTTTAACTGACAGTGATATTGAGCTTTATACAAGCTCTAATGGCGCTGTGTTTACTGAAGTAGAGACCCTTGGCGCTGAGCTGTTATCTAATAATGACTTCTCTACCTCTGCCAGTGGAACAGATGCTGATGGATGGGCTAGGTATTCCTTTAATCGAACTCCTGTTACAGTAACATATGATACCATTAACAACTATTATATTAAGACTGTTGCAGGTGCTCCTGTTCTACTTTATCAAAGTGAGTCTGCTTTTGCTGGTGCAGCTACTATTAATGTCAACAGCTTATACAGATATACTTATACTCTCTCAGGTGGGGGTGGTTCAGGAAGAATAAATGCAAGAGTAAATTTCCCTCTACTTCCTGACGGAGAGACTAATTATGATGATGGAGTAGATAACGGAGAGAAGACTAGAGATGTAGTAGCTAGTGCTAATATTTCTCCTCCTGGTGTTTCTGGTGCTTTTGGTATTTTCTTTGCTGATGGTGCATTAGGTATTGTTGGGGATGCTACAACAGTTTCTCTAAAGGAAGTTCTTTATGATATAACGGAGATAACAGATGCTGTTGGACAGGCAGTAACTGGACAGGCATTGTACTCTATTGGTATTCCAGAGGCGCTAACTCAAACTAAAGGCCCTTTACTTATTAAAGTAGAAGATGTAACTAATAGTAAGACAACTTATATTCACTGCTTTATAGCGGCTGATCCAACACAGGTTACTGGTTCAACTCTGACACAGATTAGACAGGCACTGACAACTGACCATGGATTAGGAAGTTGGGTTAACACAATTGATTTCTCTAGCACAGATAGAGTAACTCTAGGAGCCATCAAGACTCTAACAGACAACCTTCCAGCAGACACTGACACTGACATGACAGCAATCAAAGCAGTGGTAGATGCTACTAATACAGTGGTTGATACTATCGTAGAGAGAACTGACAATCTACCAAACAGCCCTGCAGCTACTGGTGCTGAGATGGACCTCGTTAACGCTCCAAACGCAACAGCAATAACAGCTATCCAAGCAGGATTAGACCCAATCGGAGCTGGTGCAGATGAAGTAACAAATAACATCACTGTAGAAGGTGTTCCTATTGAGAACATGGAGATGTGGGTAACCACGGATGAAGCTGGAGATAATATCTATGCAGGAACTAAGAATACAGACAGTGCTGGAGATGTACTCTTTATGCTAGATGATGGCAACATTTACTATATGTGGGGACAGAAAGCTGGAGTTAACAGTATAGAAGGTGAAGTATTCGTAGCAGTTGCAGATTAGGAGAACAAGATGGCTAATAGTTTCACAACAACTATAGCAGCAGCGGCAGAAATAGTAAGTGAGTCAGATATATCTCTGTCAGCCCTTCGTGCTGAGGTAATAGCTAAGACAGGAAGATATGACCTAATCGTTGGTGGTAATGTAACCGCTAACGAGAACGCTGGGGTAGACAAGTACATCAACAGAGGCCAGTATCTCCTCGATAAGATGTTTGACATCCCTGAGCAGCGAGAGAAGTGGATAGATAACATAGCCGCTGATGAGTTCCAGATAACAGTAGCTAGATTGATGAAGGTCTACAGCTTGAAGCTGATAAAGAGTGATAGCTCATTCGATATCACCTTGAACTTCGTCCCATTGAGGGAGTTCCAGCAGATAGCAGCACCGCCATTCGATGAGTGGGAGACTGGAGCCCCGCTCTATTGGACTGTTAACACAATAGTCCCTCGAACAGATGCCTTCTCTACCCTCTCAGCTACCCACGGTGGAGGAGACACAGAGACAGGAACCCTCCATCGGCAAACAGCTATCATGTTCAACGTCAAGACTGACCAACTCTACACAGTGGAGTTGGTCGGCAAGTTCAGAAGCCGAGAGATGACAGTTAATAGTGACACAACCTACTGGACTGAGAACCATCTGGAGCTCTCAGCCTTGGCGGCTTGTACTATCATCGAGAGGTCATTCGGAGACTTAGCCAGAGCCCGATACTGGCATGAGCTCCTTCTAACAGAAGCTGGTGTCGTAGACAGTATGTCAGTGACAAGTCTACTGGAAACTCAAGAACAAGTAATGGAGCCAGATTATGCCTAAGACTGAACGACAAAAGAGAGGAGATAGTATCTCTGCTTTGAAGGCTGCTATTAGAGAGGGGAAGAAAGGGACGAAGGTTCCCTCTCCCTCTGGTCATGGTATCCTTACAGGTGTGCTAGAGCCAGGAGATAGAATAGAGATAATAGCTCCTACTGACCTTAACCTCCTAAACGCTGTGATTGAGGTGACAACTGCTGAGCCTACCATCGCTGAGATTATACTCCGACCAAAGGATGGGCCAGTGTTAACCTACTCTGAGATAGAGATAAAAACTGGCTACAATGAACTCTTTGGCTCATCTCTAGCTCTTACCAAGGGGAGTAAACTAACAGCAACTCTCAAGCCAGCAGCTAGAGCTGTATGGTCTATCTACTACAGGATAATGCCATGTCAGAAGTCAGCTTAAGCTCAGCCATTCAACGTGGGCTGCGACAAGACTCTAGAGAAGGTAACACTGGAGCTGCATTTGAAACCTGCTATGGTGTGAAGCCTACCCCCTTTGGCCTTCGTGAGCAGGAAACAATGGTAGACTTCGTAGACACTATTGATGGTAGTGCTTATGATAGTCTATCAATCAGCAAAGCTCATCCCTTCCCGCAGGTATTTAAGGGGAAGGAAGTCACCATCTTGGCTGATGAGTCAGCTATCTACCTCTTTAGTAGTGATGCTGGGCCGAGAGCTCCAATCCGACTGCGGAAGGGAGGACCAACACCAGAGATTCTCGAAGCATTAGGTAGAGGTGAACCAGTACCTGGAACAGGGCCCTCTGGAATCTTTGAGTTCCTTCGACTCTATGATATCTTTGACTTAGAGGAGGAGGAAACTGCTGGTATAACCTCTGGTGGACCTTGGCAGTTTGTAGATTTCCACTCCACCTGGTTCCTTCTCAATGGTGAAACTGTAGTGATGAAGACTCCTAGGAGTATTAAAACCTTTGCTCAAAGCGCAGTGCGTATGAACACAGCCTGTTCCTTCCGTGGTAGGATGATATTCGGTGGTATAGACCAGACCTACTGGTTCCACGGCGAGGATGATAGTAGGGGCTGGTTGGAGAAGTGGGGGAATCTGGTAGCTACTGGTACAGGCTTCGGTGCTGAGTTGGCTAACCCGGCGGTGAATTGGGTAGGGTGGAGTACTATCGGTGGTAGTGACCTTCTCCACGTCTACCGGCCTGACCTTGCTCTTACTACACCTTCACTTTATCCTGAGTTATCTGAGGTCTATTCTGAAAGTGACCCCTATCTAGCACATTTGATGAAACGCGGTGAGGCAGGATTCATCCCTATGCCCTGGCAAGGTGAAGTAATGGTAGTCAAAGAATTAGCAAAGAGAGTAATAGTCTACGGTGAGGATGGAGTCTCAGCACTATTCCCAGTCGCTGACCCTATCCCTACCTTTGGCTTGGAGGAGAATGTACTAGCAGAAGGGATAATGGATAGAGGAGCTGTCGGCGGCGATGATAGAGAGCACATCTTCATAGACAAAGAAGGTGTACTCTGGAGACTCTCAGAGTCAGATGGGATAGAGAGACTAGGATATGAAGAACACTTCTCTCTCTTCGCTGATAACTACATAACCATCTCCCTCGACCCAACGATGAGAGAGTACTATATAACAGGCACTGATGATGGAACTGTTCGCACTTTCCTGTTGAATAGGAATGGACTGACAGAGTCTAAGAAACTAGTCATCTCAGCCCTACGACATGAGGGACAGTTAAGCACGGTCTTCACTAATCAAACCACGCCTAGTGAATCCTTCCAGACTAAAACCTTTCCTCTTTCAGTCCCAGACGGCAGTGTTAGAACTCTCAGTAAGATTCACATTCGTCTAGGAGAGATTGTCTCACCTGAGTTGATAACAGTCAGCATGAATGTTAGAAACAGTCTGAATGAAGACAGCAGTGAGACAGTCTCTGGAACACTAAACCGCTTTGGAGATGTCTACCTAAACGGCACAGGGGTGTATTTCGAGATAACAGTTGAGAGTACTGGAGTAGGTAACTTAGAATTAGATGATATAACTCTTACCTTCGCCGAGAGGCATAGGGACAACCTAAAGGATAGGATGAGCTAATGCCTAGTGAGTTTCCATTTATAGTTGACTTTGAGAAGACTAGAGGTTTAAGACCAAGAAGAGAGATGAGGTACTCTAAGCAGTATCTCCACACTGCGAAGAATGTCAAGAGCTCTGAGCTAGGTCTAGAGAAGCCTCCAACTATTCAACAGCTTCCTGATCCTGGAGCACCTGGATTTGCTGCAGCCACTTGGCCCTTTCCACAGATAGTAGACACCTTCGATGAGACCTTGATAGCTTCTGGTGATGAGATTAGACCATTCATCTTTGATGTCACTACTATGGGGACAACCTTATCCATGGTTACTGACCCTCCTCTATCCTTTAGCCTAGCGCAGAGACCGGAAATGGGAGTCGCTGTGCCAGGTGTTGGGAATCATCTTCAGTTGGCGGACTTTGGAGAGAAAACTTGGTTCATAGCAACTGGAGATGATTTCTTTATCTCATCGCCGAAGTATAGAGACAGTAGCAATAGATATATCCTTGTGACTGGACCAACACCGGCTGAGTCAGAGGGCTCAGCCGTGCTAGTTGCTGGCTCCACCATTCGTGCAGCTGCAGCTATTAACAATCGCCTTTACCTTGGAGGGATAACTCCTAGTTCTACATTGGCTAATCTATTCACTGGTGACTGGATATACTCTGGAGCTAGAGGACTACTCGACCATTGGAAGGAATCAGTTGGTGGAGGGACTTTCCATGAGGAGCTGGCCTTTGGTGAGAACTGGATACTCTGGAGTGAGGCGGGGGACGACAATTTAAACTGGCCTTTCCAATTGATAATATCTCTCCTTACTCCCCTCGCTTCAGATTCTGCTGCAGATGCTGCAAAGTACACAACGATAGAGCGGAACATCCTAGACGCTATCACAGAAGGTAGAATAGGCTTTATGCCTATGAGATGGAATGGAACTGTACAGGTGATAAAGCAGCTTGGTTCTTCTATCATTGTCTATGGAACTAATGGTATCACTGCTATTAGTAGTGATGGAATTAGGAATGAGATACTGTTACATGGGGTGAAAGGGAGAGGTGCTGTAGCAGGCACTCTCTCAGAGCACACCTTCGTTGATGTCTACGGAAACATCTGGAGGATAGATAGTAATCTAACTCTAACTAAGTTGAACTATGTGGAACAAATCAATCCTCTTCTCTCTACCAATCTGAGAGTCATTCATAACGAGCTGCTTGACGACTATTATATCAGTGATGGGCTGACGGGGTATCTGCTGTCTAGGACAGGACTGACTCAAGTTGAAGTCATGCCTACGTCATTGATACCTCCCATCCCATTCATTGAAGCCTCTGTAGCAACCGGAGTGCTGGACGGTACTGATTCTGGAATGCAGATAGTGTTGGACAATATGGATATGGGAGTGTCTGACTTGAAGCAGTATAACACAGCTGAGCTACTCTACAGTGAGATTAGCGACGTGACAATGACACCCAAGCTGAAGTATAATAATAGCTCTAGAAGTCTAACTCAGCTATCAGCCCGTTATGGTGGGCCAGAGGGACTATTCCATATCGGCGCAAAGGCTTTAGACCTGCGCCTTCAAATAGACGGAACCTTAGACAGCAGACGAAGTGCTTTGAAGAGACTAACAGTGAGGTATCAGTATGCCAGTAACAGAAGTGTTAGAGGCCCCCGAGGTGGAGAAGGCTCCGCTGGACTTAGCGGCCTTTAGGTTAGTTAGAGTCTCTCCGTTAGCGGTTGGTGAGATATGGTCTCTGATTAGACAAGCTGTGATTCGCTCTACAGCGCCAGGGACTAAGCTCACAGAGGAGAACTTATCTAACGTTTTATCCTCCCTCCTTAGTGAGAGGATGCTCTGCTGGACACTCGCTGAGTATGATGACGAAGGAAAGGCCGTTGGTCTCTATATGATAGGAACAACCACCATCGTTACAGATACAATAGCTGATACTAAGAGCCTTCTTATCTACAGCCTTTACGGACTGAAGATGATGAGTGAGGAGCTTTGGAAGAAGACTATCTCTCTTCTCTCTGAATATGCAAAGGGACAAGGTTGTGTGTCTGTTATGGCTACCACTGCAAATAGAAGAATGCTAAAGGTAGCTGAAGGAATGGGAGTATCTACTGACTTGAGAATGATTACTATAGGATTAGGAGACTAACTATGTCAACAGCAGGCGAGATTGCATATCCGGGGTATATACAAGGCTTTCACAGTTATGCTTTGATGGACACAGCTGCAGATGGTGACTTTGCTGGCACATTAGCAGCGTCTATGTTCTTTGATGATACTAATGCTTTAGAGGAGATGGTGACTCTACAGAATGCTGCTCCTTATGCAAACCAGAATACTTACGACCCAGACACAGAGTTAGAGGCAACTGAGGATGAGATAGGAAGCTATCGAGCCTTCGTTGAGGGGATAGATCCAGAGGACACTTGGAGTGATTTTGTAGACACTGCGTTGTCTCAAGTAGGAAGGTTGGTAGACCCTGGTGATGTAGAGGGTGATGTAGATGCTTTTAGGATTAAGAGTGAGACATCTCTTGCGCGTTCCTATGCTAGAGTCTCCGCAACCTTCTCAGATATCAATGCAGTAGTTAGCACAGCTTATCCTACCTCACTGGCTCTGCTAGAGATGGAGCATAATGATAGGGTGGCAGAGTTCGCTAGTAGCCGGCAGTCTCAAGCCTCTCAGGATAGGTCTAAGATGGCAGCCTTGGCTATTGGACAGCTCACTGCTTTGTTTTCTGCCAAGATGCAGGCTAAGGCTGGGACTGTTACCTTTACTGACTCCTTCAATAGAATGAAGATAGCTGCTAAGACTGACCAGACGTTGGCTGACTTGGCGCTGGATATTGATGAGACTTTGTGGGATTGGAGTATCCTGCAGAGGGGCACAAATCTCATTGGCGCGATGCAAGGGATTAGCACCGTGCCAACGCCCTTGACACAGACTCAGAAGCTCCTGGGCGGTTTTGCGACGGCTGTCGGGCTCGGCTTCCAGTTTGCCTCAGCCGATGAAGACCTCGGAAAGTTCTTTGGAGAGAACGTTGGAGCCTTCGCCGTAGGTGGACTTCTCACTACTCTAATCTCTGCTGGCAATCTACTAGGATAGAAAGGAATTACTAATGGCTGATAATACATTCTTTGGTGAGACTGATTTCGATGACCCAGGTGAGCTCGCTCCTATATCTGGTCTAGCTTTTAATCTGGCACAGTTGTTTCTTGGACAGAATCAGGGCTTACAGAATCTAGCTGGTATCTCTGACTCTATTACTTTGCAGGCTAAGAAGAGAGATTTGGCTGAGGACGCAGAGAGAGCTGCTAAGAAGGGTGGTGGTATCTCTGGAGCTTTATCTGGTGCTCTATCAGGTGGAGCTTCAGGATTTGCTCTTGGGGGACCTATTGGAGGTATAGTAGGAGCAGTAGGAGGTGCTGCTGGTGGAGGGTTTGCTGGCTCTGCTGGACTGTCTCCTGAATTAGTAGGTCAAGTTGGACAGCTTGGAGGACAAGCCGGTGGCTTTATTGGTGGTAAGATACAAAATGCCTTTAGTCCTTTTGTACCAACTGGAACAGCAGGTGGGACTAAGCCTCCTGCTGGGTCGTTTGATTTTCTCGGTGACAAAAGTGCTGCTAGTACAGTTACTCCTAGTATCGAAAAAGCTGTAGGGTTTGGGACAACTGAAGCTATTCCATTACCAACTCCACAGTCGGTACAAACAGGACAAGGAACATTAGGAGCACAAGATGCATCATCTCCAAAACAAAAGTCTCTAATCCAAAAGCTAAATGCACCAGAAACAATAGAGTCTGCTATACCAACTCTAGGCGCTCCTGATGATGGTGGAGTATTGACTAATCAAGTTAGTGAATTCCCTGCTGGTTCTCCAATGGACAGCATCTCACGACATAGTAAGAGAGGAAAGGAATTCACTAAGCATCTATTTAATAGACTCAAAGTTATGTTTGGTGACCCTAACTTAGCAGGCACTGCAAAGGAGATATTCGACCAGTTGATGAAGGGTAAGACTACAAGTGGGGAGAGGATATAACTATGGCAACTGTACCTACTACTGATGAATTACTACAAGCAGCTAAACAAGAGGAAACAAAGCTCTCAACAGAGGTAGATGTGTTCCTACAAAGTCTAATGCAGGAGAATAGTGTAGCTAAGATAGATGCTGCTCAGAAGAAGTTAAGTGATGCTACTGCAGCTGCTATCTCAGGTGCATTTAATCCTAATATCCAATTGTCTAACTTGCAGCAGAATCAGCCACAGGTAGCTCAGCAGGTACTAGATAAGTTCCCTGGTGCAGGACCAAACATACCAAGACAGACTATTGAGCAGGCTACTGGTGGGCAGTTCCAAGGAGTAGGAGAACAGGTAATCTCTCAGGCTCTACAGATATTACAAGAAGCTGGACCTCAGCTGTTCGCTGGTGATGCTCCGACTAGTATCCAAAACGCTATCATCCCTGTGTCACCGCAGCTATTAAATGCTGAGTTGAACAGAGTGGCCGCTGCTGAGGAGGGTAAGGCTGAGAGGACCTTCGAGCGAGAGCAGACTGCTACTAGAGAGGTGATTAGGAGGGGGGAGAGGAGAGAGGATATTGGATTAGCTGCTTCTCTTGATAAACGGAATCGTGCTCAGGATAGGGTGGACAAGCTAACAGAGCAGCTTAGAGTGGCTACTGAGAAGTCAGATAAGATAAAGTTGGATGCTGAGTTGCTAGCTGCTGAGAATCTACGAGAAGATGTGCAGAGAGGCACACTTACTGCTGCTCAGGAGGCTACTCTAGCTGGACAGGAGGCTGGACGAGATGCTGCTGCTTTATCACGAGATGAAGTAAGAGATATACAACAAGGTCATTTAGACCTAGCTAGGATTAATACTAAAGAAAAACTAGGAGCGGCTTTTGAGGAAGCTTTGAGACCTACTGACCTTAATGATGAACTATTACCTCCAGCAGTGAACCAAGCACTGTCTCTTATAAATAGTCTAGAGGCTCTTGGTATGCCAGCGTCACAAGTTAAGAATCTTAAATTACAGCTAGAGGCTGTTATTGGAGATAAGGGTGAGATAATAAGAGATAAAGCCGGTAACTTGGCATTTAAAGCTGCTGGTGCTGAGACTACTACAACTGACCAGACTGATGGACCTCCAGGAGAGGATACGCAGAAGCTTTCTGATGAGTTAGAGACTATAATTCAGCCTCCTCCTGATACTCAACCTAAAGACAGAAGTAAGAGGTCATTAAGACTACTCAGAGAGACAGTTAAGTTTCCAGCCACTTCAGGCAGGATAGTGATTGAAGAAGGAGCCAGAGCTCTCGGTGCAGCTATTGGAGCTACAGGCAGAACAATAGTTGAGGTAGATAAGAGACTTAAAGAGAAACGAGACGCAAAAATAGTAGCATTAATTAAAGACTTCAAAGCCGCTATAGGACTATAACAAAGGAACAAACATGCCAGACGTAAAGCTTCCAGATGGTAATAGTGTCAGTTTCCCTGAAGGGACAACTGATGAGGTTATGGTTAGTGCTATAGAGAGGTTCTTGGCTAAAGAGGCAGCAGCGCCAGAGCCTGAAGAGGTTGATACTGGTCTCCTTAGAGGCTTTGGTCGTGGCATCAAGAGAGGAGCACTAGGAATAGCTCAGCTCCCTCTAACGACTGCAGAAGTATCTGCTAACTTTGCTAACATCCGTCCTTTCGGTGTATCACTAGCTCCTCTCGGCGGCGCTCTTGGCTTGCTAGAGGAGCTAGCAGTATCCACTGGAAATGAGACTATTCGGCCAACTAGGGTTGCTAGAGACTTGAAGACTAAGTTAGAGAAGAGACGAGAGGTTCTACAGCCTGATGCTGATGTGCAAGGGCTTATCTCTGATAGGTTTAGGGAAGAGGGGCTGCTAGAAGCATTGAAGTTAGGGTTCAATCCTAGACGGCTTGCCTTTCAGCTTGGAGAACAAGGGACTCAATTAGCTGCTATGTTTGCTGTCTCGGCTGCTACTGGGGGCTCTGCAGCAGCTGCTGGTCTACTAGGTGGTGCTCTTGAAGGGCAGCAGACTCTGCAGACGGTTAGGGAGTTGGGAGGCAGTCCAGCCCAGCAACAGACAGCCTTCTTTGCTATGACTGCAGCTGCCGGTGCTTTGAATAAGATAGGCTTCAACGCAATAACAGCTAGAATTCCTCTTGCTAATAAGTCTAGAGTCCTGCAGACAATCCTTGCTGGGATAACAGAAGGTGGTACTGAGTACCTAGAGGAGCCTGCAGAGTTGGCTATCCTGGAGAGTCTAGGATTTGAAAGGGACTGGGCAGCTCAGCTGAAGGCTGGACTTGATGTTCTACCTATCTCTATCATCCTTGGTGGTGCTACTAGCTTTGCTACAGAGTTGCAGACTAGGACTGGAGAAAAGCTGACGGCAGAGGAAGCAGAGAAGAAATATGCACTGGTTACTGAAGCATTAGCCAATGCTGAGACTATCAAGGAACTATCCTTGTCTAAGGAAGATGTTACTAACCTCCAAAAGAAACTAGCCTTTGAACAAGTGAAGACTACTATTAATGAAGACTTTATTAAAGAGGCCGAGGCAGAGATATTAGGAGATAAGACTGTTGATGAGCTGGCCGCTGAGATAGTTGCTGCTGAGAGCACAGAGGAAGTTAGAAGTCTACTTGATGCTAACCTCATCATTAGAGATAAGCCAACTACTAGAAAAGGAATAAGACAACCGCAAGAGTTGAAGAGGGTTATCACTAGTAGAGGAGCTAACCTACCTTTCACTCATGCAACAACTGTTGACTTGCTTCATGCTGAGATTACTAAGACGGCGAAGAAGAAGCAGAAGGAGCAGGGTGAGCAGAGACTCTTCACAGACGCACAACAGACAAAACTACAAGAAGCCTTCAAGATAACTCCAGAGGATTCCACAGTTGTCATTGCTCTGCTAGAAGAGGGAGTTAGAGGCTTCGCCGCTCAAGAAGGGATAGCACCTGACCAGTGGGTGAGAGATAGAATGTTTATTGGAGAGGAGTTCTTGGTAGAAGGAACACCTGAGCTTTCAGAGGAGGAGATTGTTAAGATTAAAGAGGAGACAGGAGAAGAGCCTAGCCGTGGTGAGATACTAGCAGTTGATGAAGCTAAGAATCCTATCACTACTAGAGAGAGGAGCGCGATTAAGTACCTCTGGAGAGCACTCCACGCTCCAGACTTCTCTACCTCCATCCACGAGATGGCTCACTTCCTTGACCTTTCTGTGCCAGATGCTGGTCCTGTTAGACAGGCGATGGATAAGATTATTAGAAAGGGTAAAGGAAAGGGAGCATTCAAGCCTCGTAGTGAATGGACAACAGCAGACCATGAGACCTTTGCTGAGCAGGTAGAGACCTTCTGGGTCTATGGTGAGGCTCCTACTGAACGGTCTGCTAAGTTGTTCAAGTTCATGCGGAATAGGATGAGTAAGATATACTCTGAAGTGAAGGATGTAGATGAGGTGATGGGGAGTACTGGGCTTAGGATGTCTCTCTCTATGATATTCGATACACAGTATCAGATGATAATTTCTAAACGGTTAGAGCTTACTGATACTACTGTGAAGAAGGAGATGGATAAGTTTGCAAAGCCTCTTCATCTCTCGCAGCGAGCTAGAACCTCTCCTCAGCATATGGATTCTAATCTAGCTTACTTAGCTTCTCAGTATGTTGCTAATGGTAGCATAACAGCGGAGGAGTTGAATGCTGCTCCAGCTATGATGCTTCATGCTTCCTCTGTCTGGGATGCAGTCATGGAAGGTAAGGCTAGGACTAATGAGAGCTTTAAAGAATTCATGAGGAATATAGAAGAAACCAGACACGTGTTGATAGAGTCTAAGCTTCCTCGAGCGGCTAGTAAATTTATCAACTCATTTAAATCTCTAGTAAAAGCTGAACGTTGGGCTAAGTTACAAAAGAGTGGAAAGGTAACAGGTAGGGAGCAGGAGCAGGTTAAGAGACTGGCACAAGAAGGGATAGCTCTTGACAACGACCCTAATACAACTGACCTTGATAGAGAGAACCTTAACGTTCGCTTCCTTCGTTGGATGGAAGGGCTAGAGAGTAAGTCAGCAAAGAACTTCTTCTTGACACAGTGGTATATCTCTATGCTCTCAGGGACCACGATGGGACAGAACTTCGTAGGCAACACAGCGATGTTTGGACTGTTGACTAGTGATAAGTTGGTTGGTGGGGGTTTGGAGTTCTTACAGAGTCTGGTGAATCCAGGGATGGAGAGACAGACCTTTGCTTGGGAGGGATTTACTCTACTGAGGAATCTCTTCACCGGCGTAGCCTCTCTACCAGACGCAGCTAAGGTTCTCTTTGGCCAGAAGGTATTGGCTAATTCCCCTGGCGGCCAGTTTGGCTCAGCTTTCTTTAAGCCCCTTGATATTATACAAAAGTCTGAGACCAAGTTCGATGAGTTCGTTGGGCATGGTACTATGATGGGGTATGAGGCTTGGGCTACTGAGTTGCTACAAAAGCTAGGATTGTCTAAAGGAGCTGCTTTCCTAGCCGTTCGTGGTACTAATCCCCTCGCCTGGCTACATGCTGTTGACATCTGGTTTAAGGCCATCTATCAAAATGCCAACACTGAGATTATACAGAAGAAGTTAGACCTTGCTGAGCAGCGAGGAGGGCTTCAGGAACGGCGAGATGAGCTAAATAGGTTGATGGCCAGAGAGGCTAAGCTTTCTAGTCGTAAGGATATTGGAACAGAGATACGACAGTTGAGGGAGGATACTCAGAAGAAGAAGGGAAGGGCTCCTACTATAGATGAGGAAGCCGTCGTCTTGATGGATGTATCCTCTAGTAGAGTGTCTGAGACTGGTACTTTTCAGACTGCTCCTGGACCATTGACAGAGGATATTAGTAATCTTAGAACCACTCTTGGTCCGATAGGTAAATTAGTTATGCCCTTTATCCAAGTTCAGGCTAACGTGTTAAAGACTAGTGCTAGTCTGTTGCCTTTGATTGGTATTGGTACTCAGAGGTTGGCGCAGCAGAGGAAGCGGGTCATGGATATGGACATTGGAGAGACTACTACTGAGAAGCTTAGGACTGATTATCGGCAGATAATGGTACGTCAGGTGGAGGGGTTGATACTTGGACTCATCATTTGGACTATGGTTCAACAGGGGAAGATCAGAGGAAGGCCACCGAGGGATAAAGGAGAGAGGGATGCTATGTTTAGGAGAGGAGAGCAGCCATTTTCCTTTATTGTTGATGGAGTTTCTGTCTCCTACCGTAGCATGGAGCCCTTCGCTCTTTCCATTGGAATGATAGCTAGTCTTTATGAGGATTATAAGGACTTACAAGAAAGTAATCTGGACCCTGCTAAGAAGGAGCTAGAGGGTTATGATATTGCTTTACGGTTGTCTAGTACAGCCGGTGAGCTGATGTTGAATTCCTCCTATATGCAGGGGTTGACGGACAGTATCCAAGGAGAGGCTTCTCTTGACCGACAGTTGAAGAGGACTACTACTTCTTTCATCCCTTATAGTGGCTTCTGGCGCACGATGAGAAGGAGTTATGAAGAAGCTACTACTGGAGAGGTGGCTATCTTGGAGAATGAGAGCTATATGGACATGTGGGGAGAGAGTTCTCCGAAGGGTTTGGTAGCAGCACTAGAGCAGAGAGACATCCTAGATAACAGACCAAAGGTAGATGCTTTTGGTAAAGAGATAAAGCGGAAGAATGTTAGTCCATTTGGGTTCTTGAAGGAGTGGATTCCTGTTAGGTTTCAGCCTGTGTTGGATGATGCTGTGGAGAATGAGTTCGTTGCCCTTAGTAAGTATCCAGGTATGCCTGAGAGGGTGATTACTTATAAAAAGGGGAAGCAGTTTAGATTGTCTGATGAGGATTATAGGGAGTATACCATTCAGGTAGGGATAGCGTTGAAGAAGAAACTGTCTGGTATGGTAAATAGACCTTCCTATCGCAGTCAGTCTACTGATGTGAGGACGAGGGTGCTGGACTCTGCGATTAGGAAGGTTAGAGCTAGGGAGCTGAGGAAGATTAAGCGGAAAGTGCTTAAGCAGATTCGTCAGGGTCGTTAGACTGTGGTTTGCACATAAGCTCCTCATAAGTTGTAGCACATAGAGAATCAGAATACATTTTAGCCATGACCTCTTTTGGTATGGCTATGGCCTTTATCAGCTTCTTCTGCAAGTCTTTAATTGTCCCAAGCAATGCTCTATTCTTCTCTTCTAGTATTTCTACTTTGAGTTCTAGTTGTGTTATTAATTCTGCTTCATTCATCTTTCTTCTCCTCCTCTAATAAACTTCAACGTAACAGTTCCATCCTCAGCCCTAATCATATTTATCTTACCAATCCCACAGAGAGCCGTGAGTATATCCCGAAGCTCCACTTGACTAGTGTCTCTATAGAAAACTGCGTAGAGTTCTTTTAATGTCATTCCATCTTGCTTACTAGCGATGACGCCCATCACCTGTGGCATTAAAGCTGCAAGTTCACTTCTTCCGTAACCCATAAAAACATTGGGCATTAACTCTTCAGTTTCTGTTAAGAGAGTATAAGCTCTGCTAAAGTCATCTATAGTTAACCGCTGGTCATCACCACGACTAGCTGACATTATCATACTTAGTTTACGTAAGTGTGTTGGACGACGGGTTAAATAAGGTTGTAGATTAATATCATCAAAGATTTTCTCTTTATGATGTTGTAGATAAAAGTCCATATATGTCTCTCTATACTCATCAGTAGGAATAAACTCTCCAGAGAGCATATGAATTAGTTCTAAGTCTCTTTGTAGTTTAGTGCCTAACTCTAGCTCTTCCATTGATGGTGTACCATAAGGAACTATTTTAGCGGGTCGGTCACCAAAGACGAAGATGATACGAGAGGCTAATCCTCCTTCTATTGCCTCTACAGGAATAAGCTTCCTCATCATTCCAGGAGTGGTAGCTCCTATTAAGTTCACCCAAACAGCATCTATCTCATTAGTGCCACAGTTCTTAGTTTGATATTTCCATGGGTCATCACAATCAAACCAATCTGTAAGACAATCAATCATCCTTGAATTAGTATCACCAAGAAAAACCGAGAGTTCTTTAGAAAAGATAGTTAAAGAACTATGGAACTTTATTATTCCTGTATTTAGGTCTGTTATACTCTCTGTTGCTTCTGCTAAGCTCTGGATTAAGGCTTCTGTAGTTATCTTCTCTGCTGAAAGTTGAATACCTAATCCTCTAAGGAAAGCTAGACAAGGACTCATAGCAGTACCTTTTCTGCATAATCCAGATGGACCTATAATTACTATATAGAGATTGGGATAGATTCTAGTCTCCCAATCTGTGTAGCACTTTCTTTGAAGGCAGGCTGCTATAGTGGAAACTCCTGACCACTTGTTAAATAGTATCGGTGGTTCACTGTTATCCCTATATATTAGGTATGAGTCTAACCAGTTGTCTGTTAGGCGATTGGTTGTCATGCGATGTCCTCTAACTTTTCTTCTAATTTACTTAGCTTTTTTCTGTGTAGCTTAACAGAGCAGACTGGACAGAAGATGTATTCTTTTTGACTTAGATGGAAACCCGCTAAGTCCGGCCAACTTTTTAGAGTAGTCCATCCTGCATTATATGCGCGTTCGGCAGCAGTAAATCCTACTGTAGGGTTAAAGGACTCTGACTCATGACAGAGGACATCATTGCAGAAGTATATAGTCATATCTATTCTCCTCTCTTCTCATAAACAAATCTCAACTGTTCAGTCAACTCTTCAAGCTTCATTTCAGAAGGTCTATCTAAAGTGGTCATAGCATCTCTCCCCCAACCAAGCCCTACCTTCACATCAACAGGGATTACGTAGGGGGTTCTGTAGGGGATTGGTTGTTCTAGGGATTGGCAGACCAGCTGCAGAGCCTTAGCCATCATCTCAAAGCCATACTTCACATCAATCTGGAAGATGATACTATCATGTACTTGGTTTAGGAGCTGTATTATCCTCAGCGGTGAGTCCTTCTCTGCGTAGTAGATGTAATTCAATCCATGCTCGTTTATTATCTCAGCCACTGTGCTCTGAGGGATGTGAGCGAATGCCTGTTCAAATAGACGGTCTCCACTTCCTTCCTTCTTAGGCCAGCGGCCCATAAAGATTCTCCTTCTACCAAAAGCATTAGTTGCTATCCTATCCTTCCGAAGCTCTGCTATTATACCAGCCTGATAACTAGCCCTGACGCCTGGGTAGACTTTGTGCCATAGGTCTATTAGTGTTTGAGCTACCTTTTTTAGCAGACCAAACTTTAGGCCAAACTCTCCTGCTCCCATTCCATAGCCTAGACCATGGTTACATTTCTTCCCCCAGAACCTTTCACTAAAGCTGCCATTTCCAAGGTCAGAGGAGCCAGGCTTATCAGACACTTCATCAGTTGGCTTGCCAAACATCATACCGTAGGTCTGCCTGTGAACGTCTATCCCTTGTTCAAAAGCACGAATCAACTGAGGGACAGGACCTTGGTAGGCTACTATTCTATTCTCAGCAGAGGAAAGGTCAACGTCGAAGAAGAGGTGGCCTTTGTCTGCGTGGATGTAGGTTTTGAACAATGGGGTGAGGTTCTGCATACTACTACCAGTCTTAGCTATAGTTGTGCTGGTTGAGATGCGACCAGTTCCCATTGGCATTTTGTCTGGTTTACCTACTGGGTTGAAGGAGCAGCGAAAGCGACCATCATCATCAAAGCGCATGTCTAGATAGGCACTTTTGGATTTGGATAGTTTCCTTAGCTTGGCTATGATAGCGGCCTCTCGGAAGCCTTTAGCAGCTAGCCTCTGTAGAGCTTTCTCATCAGTGGTCACCTTCCCTTTGCTCTTGTAAGGAGCCTGCTTCTTTATCTTGTAGAAATAATTAGCCACTTGTTGTGAGCTGCCCGCGAAGGTAGGAGTGTAATGCTCTCCTACTAGAGTTTTTAGCTCTTCTTTGAGGAGGTCTATTTGTTCTTGGACCTTACTTGATGCTGCTCGGAGTCCTGGTATATCTACTACAAATCCTTTGTTCTGCATGTAGCAGAGTGGGTGGACTATTCTGAGGTGCTTCCTGTAGGTCTCGTAGTTGTTTCTTTTCTTTAGTTGGACTTCTATCTTGTGCATTATTTCTGGTAGAACGGCACTGTCGATTGCACTGTATTCGTAGAAGCCGTCCATGTTACCTATCGCGCCCCAGTTAGATTTCTCTCCCCAGTCTTTGTAGTAAGGCTGGTCAGTTAGCATAGAGCAGAGAAAGGCCAGACCTTTGGGGAAGTCAGGGTAGAGGATAGCATGAGCTATCATTGTATCGTCTATGTTTCTGGTTACTATGCCATAGCGTTTGTGAAGGTAGTGGATGTCGAATGATGCGTTTTGGACAATTTTATTAATGCTGTTATCTTCTAATACATCAGCTATCATCTGCCAGATAGTTGCTTCTTGATGCCTGTCAAAGTATTCACCTTTCTCATAGATGAAGGGAATGCAGATTGCCTTCTGCACCTCATCCTTTAGATAAGAAAAAGATATACAAGAGACCTCTAGATTTAAGATTTCTATATCGAAGGAGATTCTCTTCTTGATTTTTAGTGCTACAAGAAAACCACAAGCCTCTACAAAGGTAGGACGGAGAAGGAAGTCCCTTGGTATCTCTCTAATCTCAGGAAACTGTTGCTCTCTAGCAATCCTCCTCATGTCAGCTTGGATGTAGTAGCGATTCATGTAGGTCTTAAAGGTGCTGGCTGGGTGGAAGGTAGGGGTTACCTTTGGAGAGTTTATTTCTGGCACTCCTTTGATGATAGAGCCTCTCCACTTTGTTATTCCCTGGTTTCTAGTCAAGGCATAGAGAGACACTGCGCCAGTTGGGACTATTACATTTGGAGACATAGCGGCGAGTTCTTTATAGAGCATCTCCTCATACTGGTCATACTCTTCTGTTCTAGTTATCATCTTCTTCCCAAAGCGAATGAACTGTGCTATGTTGTTTCGTCTGGGCTGCTCTTTGACTACGTTAGTTACATAACAGGCTGAGCGAAGTATACCAGCCTCATTGAGGAAGCCGTTTAGTCTGCGGCCTGACTCTCCTACAAAGGGACACTTCTGGTTGTCCTCCTCTACGCCTGGAGCTTCGCCTACTATTACTATCTTCGCATCTGCTGGGCCTTCACCTAGGACTGTTGGGGTTATCATCTCACTCTCCTATATCAAGCTTCAGTTTCCTGGCCAACATCTCCAAACTCTCCAACGACAACGAGGAGATATCTACCTCTTCCTTCTCCCTTCGGCTCTTAGATACAGCTGCCTTTTTCTTACTCTCTTGCTTCTTCTTCCCCTTTCCTCCTGTCTTCTGCACTCGTCTAGAGGCTCTCCGCTCTGAGATTAGCTGGAAGACCTCTTCTGTTGATAGTTGTGAGATTGACTTTTTCATATCTTCTAGTCTCATTCTTCCTCCTCCTCGACAGTATATACTATTAATTCTATATCAGAATAAAGAGTCTTTACAACTCTATCTTCATTTATTCTAACTATCTCAGAGTTACACTGACAGAGGAATGGGATACCACTCTTCGCAGTATATTGGTCCTCTGATTTTACTCTAGTAAATAAACTAGTAGGAGAGTATCTAACAAATGTGCAACTCTCTCCTATCCTCAAGCTTTGTGCAATGGATTTACTAGGAGGTATAGCTGGCTTGAAGCTAACTTTAATCATTATTTGTCTCCTCTGCAGGATGAAGTAGACTCTCCTCAGTCTCTATCGGACCTAGCTTCCTCACCTCCGGTGTGAGGTCTACACGATTATCATACCCCAGACCAATGATACCATCACAGAGTGCTACCACACCGGCTGTGCCTTGCTGTTCTAGGAAGGGGATAAGCTCCTCGATGAAGCTCATGAAGATTTTCTTCTTGAACCCTGATGGGATTAGTTCCTTTAGTCTGTTGTAGGTGTCTCGGGGAATTACTACGTTTACCTTTCCAGTTCTCTTTGGCATCTTTGTTTCTCCTCTTTTTGTTTTATTCACAGTGAATGGCGATATCAGTTGCAGCATCTAATATCAGGTTTGACCTAGGATAATAGCAATAGACAGTAACCTCTTTATGAAAAGAGTCCAAGCTATTAGAGGTTAAGTTAAACAGACTATGATGCTTTGTTTCCGTTATGTAGTAAGGCTCAAGCTTTATGTAAACGTCTCCATGTAGCTCAAGTTGGAATGGTACACCTACTTTTATAGTCTTTAAGCTAAGTCTTGATAAAGGTTTCTTCTCGTATGTTATATCCATCTTTTGTTCTCCTTTTCATGGTAAATTTTTCTGCTTAGGGAGAGACTCTCATTTGGTCTCATTCTTCTTCTTTAGGATAAACTAGAAACAGTCTTGCGCTAGGATAAGAGCGATATACCTCCTTGTCGGGAAAACGAAAGTCATAACCTCCAGAAGTTAGATTGATTACCTGATACATTTTAGGTCTATGTGTGGCTACATAGTTGCATTTAATATAGGCATGTCCCCCTTGTTCGTTGAACTGAAATGGTACACCATAAGGTATATCTTCTAGGAGAGTTATAGGCTCTGTTTGTGAGTTGTAGATTACTTTCATTTTTGTTCTCCTTTTCTTAGATATAACTCTGCTTCGGGATAGTAGCAACGTACTTTAGCTGTGGGTGATAAGAATACATGTGCTCCAGACCTAAGATTGATTACCAGATAATCTACGTTAGGATTGTAGCTCGTTCTTGTAAAAACAACATCTACACTTGAAAACAATAACTGAAAAGGTATACCAACTGGTATATCTCTTAAGTCACTCCCGTGTTGCTCATGTGACGGTTTATGTAGTACTTTCATGATTATTCTCCTAAAAAGCCGGAGAGGCAGGCAGAAGGGTACACTACCCACCTCTCCACGTTGGGTTAAATGCTGCTGTTAGGAATTATAAGCCGGGCTATCTCATTCTGTCGCCCATAGTCACTGTCTACTACCTTGACAGTGGCAAAGGAGAAGGCTCCTATGTGTTGATTGCAGGGAACCTTCATATCTACCTTGAAGGCTCTACAGAAGTTCTTGATGGCCCGAAGTTTGTTGTCAGTCTTCTCCTTATCATCCTCCGGCTTCGGTAGCCACATGCAGTGTCGAATAGTACGGAATGGTCCTTCCATTCCTGGTTGTTCTATTACCCTCAATCGATAGGCCCGGTAGTACTTCTCTTTAAAGGGCTCTACGTTTATTATTTCTACCTTCACTTCTTGGGTAGATTCGACAACCTTCAATTCCTCTACTGAGTCAAGGTCTAGGTCTGTCCCGAAGTCATAGTCAGCTTCTTCGTTGAAATCAGTCATTGGTATTCTCCTCTTTGGTTTATGGTTCTATCTCATCACCCTGTTGGGTGGTTTGATTGAGCTTTTCTTGTTGTCTGATAAATGGTATCACACCCATAGATGTAATCATATGCTCACCAGAGGGAGCAAGTCTCCTTATTGCTGCGCCCCAATCTAGAAGCTGTGGATTATCATATAAATACTGCCAACCTCCTTCCTGCCAACTCAGCTTAGTCACTGGTAATTGTGAAGTTACTGCACTAGCTGCCACTGCTAATAAAAAGGCTCTTCTATTCATCTTCTTCTTTCTTAGCCAGCATTACATCTAGTAAGCTCTGTGAAATGAAGTTCTCAGCGGTGAGTTCCCTCTCCTGTAGGTCCTGTCTGATTATTATGTTCTGTTGTCTGAGATAGTCGAATGCTTCTAATTGGCCGCGTTTGCAGGCCATGTGGAGGAGCTTTTCTACTTCTTGTCTTGTGTAGAGTTTGTTTGTCATTGGTTCTCTCCTCGCTCATTCATTCTCTAATTTATCTATTATGATTTCTAGATTAGATATATCATTCCTTAAATCATCTAGTTCCTCCTCTTTATGCTCCAGCTCTCTTTCTAGCTTATCTATCTTAATCCCTAAATCATGGAGTGTTAGTTCAGAGGTGTCATTAAACATCAACTCTCTCCCAAAAACAACGGTTTATCCTCATAAGGAAATCCAGCTTTCTTTAGTAGATACCGAACATCAGCCTTTTCATAAGTATCAAATCTATCCTTCCTTCCCATTCTAGTGGTAGCTCTCCAACTGTCTACGTTTCTCGTTAACAGCTTTCGCTCTGTCCCAGTTGAGGTGTCCATCTTTTGGAGAATCCACACCTCTGGCATTAGGATAGGGAGTGTGTTTTTGCTCTTTCCTGGAGCTAGGATACTCTTAATGTAGCCTCCTATTACTTCGTCTTTGTCTAAGGATACATGTCCAGTGATAATTGTGTGACATGGGAGAGCTATAAATGCACGACAGATAGTCATTATAAAGTCTGATAACTGCCCCCAGTCTTGAATTCTCATACCCTTTCCACTACTTCCTTCTTGAACTAACTTAGCACTCATGCCAGGTGGTATTCTACCTTCTTTAGCCATGATTTGCCATATCATAGCTGGGATGAAGTTGGAGAGCCCATCTAGAAATGTCACTCCTATATGTTTGAAGATACCAGACTTGCGGTCGGCGTTGAAGTCAGCTTCGAACTCTTTATAGGCTACCGGCGCGAAGAGACTGTCTGTCTCATACTTTCTGACTATTATCTCACCCTTTTCTATCTCCTCCTTCACCGAGTCTGTCCCTCCAGGGTCAAAGGAGTAGACTAAGACTGGCTTTGGGCTGGATAGGGCAAGAGAGGTCTTACCAGAGCCAGTATGTCCTATTATAAGGGCATTCATAGTGTCTGTTGTTATATTGTCTTTGTAGGCAGCTCTGATTTCTGCGAATTCCTTCTGGGTTGCTAGGTTTGGGTTTGGTGTTGTTGGTTCGTTAGGCATCTTTTAACTCCTTTTCTAGATAGTCTATGCTTCTACTATTATCTTGGAAGCAGTTCCAGCTCCATGAAATTCTCTCCAATTGTTTTGATTTTGAATTTACTATTCTTTATTCCCACTACCTCACCGACCTCAAATATTGATAGTCCGCCTGTCTTCTCTAATACTATTGCTTTTATCTTGTCATCAGCAATAAATCCCTTTTGTGCTACGCCAAGTTTCGTTAAAAATTCAGGTGTGACCTCTTGCATACGTCCATTACCCATATCCATGTTATTTCTCCTCCTTCAGTCGAAGTATCTCATTTTCTAGTTCTATCATCTCCTCCACATAAGCATTTGTTGAGGTATCGGTTTTCTCCTTATGCTGGATACTCTATGTCTTCTTTCTCTTCCTCTAGAGCCACTACAGTCTCTCTCAGAGAAGTTATTTTCTTTTCAAGAGACTTTATTTTAGCCTCTAGCTCAGTTGTAGCTAATTCGTAGTAATAGAGTAATTTATCTTTTTCAGTCTGTATTTCCTTTACACAGCTTGCTAGACTGTCTACATCAGAATCTACAATTCTTGTGTATTGGTCTATTTCACTCCTAAGCTCTTTTCTCATCTTCCTTCTCCTCCTTAGTTCTAGCCTCAATAGTCTTTCCATTAAAGACAAACGAGGCAGTTTTCTCTCTCTCTCTAGGGTCCCAGTGTTCTATCTTGAAGCCCGGCTGTACCTCAGCACACCTCTGCAGAGGGTTATCCCACGCCTGGCAGAAGGTATGGTAGGGGCAAGTATACCACTGGGCGCAGGCAGTAGTACGCATAGGGAAGGCTGTTAGGATGTCGTCCTCCTCCTTGCAGGCAGTGAATTGCTCCATATTCCACTTCAGCATACCTATGTGATATTGTGTCTGCCAGAGCCAGACTAACTGCTGTTGCTTGTTTCTGCTGATGTTTATTCGTCGATGCTCATTACCCTTTGCCTTTTTACTCTTCTTAGTTGGAGGATTTCTGAAGACAGTCCCGTCTATCTTCATCCCGAAGACCTCTTCTACATCGTAGAGTATGTAGAGTACGTGGCTGTAGGTTCCTGTCTGGACAGCGAGGGTGAATGAGTCCGCCCAAGCCTTAGTCTCTCGCTTCGTTGTCTTATGGTCCCAGGCGGCTATACCATCCTGGTCACGGACAATCACGTCTATCATGAAGTTGATGTTATCGGTCTCGGAGATGGGGACAGAGCCTGCTACCTCTGTGTAGAGGACTTCTAGCTGCTGTTGGTCACTTTGGTATTTGATTCCGTATTGGCAGAGGGCTAGATATGCGTTCGCTGGGTTCTTTGGTGCGAATTTGTCGTCTGAGCTCTCATCGAAGGTCTTTCTGTACTCTGTGTAGAAGAGCTGATAGGCTTCTGTAAGTATCTGTGCAGAGTAGCCGTGCTTTTTCAGGTTAGCGAATAGGTGCTCCTTGGCAATGTGCCAAGCTATGCCGTAGATTAGGTCCTGTTTTGGGTTGTCTGTTCTCCAACCGAGGAGATACTCGTAGAAGTACCGCCGCTCACAGGACATGAATGTTGAGAGCTTACTGCTGTCTACTACTTCCCAAAGGTCGTTGTAGGTTAGAGGGGCTGGGAATGTTAGGTTTTGGAGGTTCATTTTTTCTCCTCCCTCATCTCACCTAGAATGAGCTCAGCTTCTAATACTGCTAATACTTTAGCTGCCTCTGCATCTTTATTACTTAGGTTAATAGCCTTTGACCGAAATTCTTTTTCCATACACAATAATGCCTCTGTAAAATATTTGACTGCTCTCTCTGCAGCTTTAGCTGGACTATAGAGAGCAGACATAGAAATCTTTATAGCGTCATCATGCAGTGCCCCTGGTTCACCTGAAGGATTACAGAAAGAGGTCTCATTTAAAACTTTCATCATCTTTTCTGCTACCTCTATTTCTTCTACAGCTTTTTCATACTTAGTCATCTTTCTTCTCTCCTCTCTTATCTGTTATAGTCTCCATAGTCTTTGCGTGCATGACTATAACCCCAAACGGTGAGTCTATTCCTATTATCTCATTTCCATAAGTGTTAGAGAGGGAGATTATCTTTCCCATCCTCCAAGCTGAGGCCAGCCTCTCTATACTCTCCGCAAGCCAGAGCTTCTTTAGCATTTCTCTAGCGGCTCTTTTTGCGAGGTTTAGGTTTTGGCGCTTTCCACTTCGCGTCCAGTGCTGCTTACTACGACCATTAAAAAGTTCTACACGATGTGGGTATGTGTCAGAGACTAACGCTGTCCAGTTATTAGGGAAGTCTAAGGTGTAGTGGTAACCTTCCAGCTTCCATTTTATTTTAGAGGTTTTCATCTCTTTTTCTCCTCCTTTGTCTAGAATAGAATGGATAGAGCCACCCTCCCGTTGTATGCAGATAGTATTCTCTGCAGGGCGACTCTACCCAAAGTTAACCTACCCCTGTGCTCTTTGCTCCTTGAGTTTTTGCATCAGTCTCTCCAGGTCAGCCTGCTGCTCTTCTGGAGGAAGCTTCGCCAGAGCTTTCAGATAGCGGTCAGTGTCAGAGAGCTTGGAGACTGGTGTGTAGGCTCCAGGCGTATAGGCTTTGGCGATAGCCATAATGTCTTCGTCACTATTGGTGAGGTCTCCATTACTGTCTGTCGCGGTACAAGCTGCGTTGACTTTGCTTCGAAGCTGTCCCTTAGTGCCGAGGATAAGACAATGAAAAGCTGCCTCCTCTCCATAGGCTGCTACGAACTCTTCGATGGAGTTCTTCACGTCGAAGGCTACTGTCAGTTGTGTCCCTGTTCCTTTGTTGGTGGACTTGAATGTGATGATGTTCGGTTCACTCATTGGTTGGTTTCTCCTGTTTTTGGTTCTGTTGGTTGTTGTATCCTAATCAGACGACTGTCTGTTGGAATCAGTTCTTCACTCATGTTAGTATCCACTTTCCTACTAAAATGCCTGCTGCAGTACAAGCTAGGGATGTAAGGAAGCCAAACCAATAAGCTCTATATTCTTCAGGGCTATTCATAACAAAACCTCCAAAATTGTCTGTCTCTCTTTCCTTATCCAACGGAGAATCAGATATGAGCGAGGGTCAATCCCAGGCTCATAGCGGAATACCTCTACAACATGAGGAAGGTCTTTGTGTACTTGGAGGAAAGCGTAGTTGCCAATGCCTGGCCGCCGTTCAGAGAACACTTTGAATCTACAAACTCCGCTGACTATAATAGGAACTTGGTCATTTCTTTTTATATCGTCTCTGTAGTGCCCAGCCACCTGTCCGAAGAGTGGTAGCTTTGTTAGTAAGGTTGGTCTGTTGGTTACTCGATAGTCCTCTAGGAGGGCTACTGGGTCTCCTTTTCTCATCGCTCTGTCTGCTTCGCAGGTGATGATGAAGGTAGAGTTTGGTCCGCCTACGTCTCCTATTGTCATGGCTCTTTCTCCTGTTTCTTCAATCTACCCAAAGCCTCAGTAATCTCCTCTGGTGTTATAACCTCCGGCTGTGGAGAGTAACATTCCTCATCAATCTGAGAGAGCAGCGCCCTTCTCGCTGACCTATTAGCAACTGGAGACTCTATCCCGCTGTTAGATAGTATCTCTAACGCCTCACTGGCTTTAGTAATCCTCCTAGCTGAACCGTTCAAGAGGAGTATCTCATGGAAGTCCTCTATGATGTAACGAATCAGCTGTGAACGAGATGTCGGAGTCTTTACTGTTGATTGCTGGTAGTAAGTGAGGACTCCAGCTAGGATTCTAATATCTGTGCGGGCTGAGATTACTATGCTGTGCTTGCCTCGTCTAGGCATCTTGGTGGTCCTTGCAGCCTTGTAGAGCAAGACATGCGTTTGGGTAGACCTTATCCGGTCTTATAGCAGAGGAAATACTTGTTGCATAATAATCCTCTACATTCCAGGCTGTCTGCATACTTGATTCGCTGTGGTGACCTTTTATATAAGTGTTGTTGCCCAGTTTAAAGATAGCACCTGCTTTTAGGTGTCTTAACTGGCAGCAACTATTTTCTATTGTCTTGTTACATACTCTCATTTGGAATCTCCTTGTCTCTTACAACCATGAAGATGTAGACAGACATTTGGATAGGTTTCATCAACCTCTGCTTTAGAGGAGACAGTTGTTTCGTATCCACCTCTTACCTCCCAGACAGCTTGTAGGACAGTCTGGCTCTGTGTAAGCTTCATATAGGTGTATCTATCTATACGAAAGACAGTTCCTGTTTTTAAGTCTTTGACAGTCTTTGTATCAGTGCTACAGATTTTCACCTTTTGTCTCCTTCTTCTGCAAGACCATTTGGTGATAGTCTTTTGCTATTCTAGTCACTAGAGCTATCCTTGGTTCATCGATACAGTAATCATAGAATCTCATATATATTCTATTATGTTGGGCTAGAGCTACTTCTCTCTGCAGTCCTTTTGAGTCGCAACGCTTAGAATACTTACCTATGCAAGCTAACATTACACATGCAGGAACCATACTCTCTTCTAGAGCTGTCCAGAGAGGAACGTTGTCAGCTAGATTTAAGGACTTAGAATATAGTAATGGACAGTAGACAGGAATTTCGTGTGAAACAATAAGATGTGTTGTGATTAGCTGGAGAGCCTGTCTCCAATTCTCTTTATTCTCTATCTTAGTCCAAGGCGCGGCAAGGTAGAGGAGTCCTCCTTGGAAAGGATCTACTGTAATAGGTGAGACTTCAACGTAGTGCTCTGTAGAGCATTTAGGACAGAGGTGTTTTGTGTATTGTTGCATGGTATAGAGTTCCTTTCGAGTTTCTATGCTCTTATTATATCATGTTTGAGAGTCGTTTGTCAAGTGTTTTCTAAGTCGTTGCAGGAGTTGGAGTTAGGGCCGTTCCATTTTGGACCCTTCCACACTCCCGAGTACGCTTTTTGCTAGTTACTAGAGATTAGCCTCTTTTATCAGCATTAATAGGTCTGAGTTTTTACATTCACTAGGATCTATTGTCTTACGTTTAGAGGCTAGACCTATGATAATATCTGCCTTATCTATAAGAGTGACAGAACGAAGCTTCACAAATTCTCTTGCTGTTATACCACCTATTAAGTGATATCTTATCTGATTACAAGCAGCCTCTGTACCACAAGTGTAAGATTTTATCTCATCAAAATCTCTCATTGTGTAGACTCGTTGTCCTTTTCTTAGAGTTGTGTCCTCCTCAAGTCTTACACATGTAAGCTTGCCTCTTTTCAAATCCTCTACCTGTCTTGCTAGTTTTGCTACTGTTGCTTCTAGCTCTGTTATTTCATCTTCAATGTACATATTTTTTCTCCTGTTAGTTACTAGCGTCTATATGGGATATCTTTAAGTGATGGCCATATAGCAATAGCTATTTCTTCAGTTAGCTTATCTCCTAAGTCTGCAACCTCTTCCCATTCCTCATCATGATTCCAGCCAATTACAGCTCCAATATATGCAGCCCAATCTCTTTGTTGTTGTCCATCAAACTCTTCATAGTTACTTATTGATGCTACACATAGTACTTTAGATCCAAGTACTCTTACTTTATACTTATTGTCTGGATGTGTGTCTCGTGTTCTGTTCATTTTTCTGTCTCCTCTATAGCCTCTGTTGCCTCAGTACATAAGGTTTGTATAGCCTTGCCTAGATATTCTAGATCCTCAGCTACCCTATATAGACTGTCCCACCCATCTATAGTGTCGTGTACATCTTCGATGTGAGCCCGCACAATTGAGCCTATATTATGAGCTGCGTCTAGTAGACGTTTACAGTCAGTTGAATTCATCACTCTTCTCCTCTTTATCAACTACAACCCAGTATCATCCTCAACCTCAAGCAAACGGCTACCATCTAGCAGGTCATCTAGAATCGACAATCTCTCTTCCTCCTCTAGCACCGCGCAAGCCTCATCATGTGGCTCATCCTCATCCTCACCGCAGTAGAGGCATGCTCCATTTTTATCATATCTAGTTGGAAGGAGGTCCTCTACTAGTCCTTTTAGCTCTCTGATTGGGCACCGCAGGTCTTTGGTTAGGAGAAGGTGTCGAAATGCTTTCCACTCGTTGACTGTTAGTTGGAGCAGGCCGACTTGTCTACCCATACTGCCGTAGGGGGTTGCCCATAGAGAGAGGGAGACCACTTGCTTCCTCTCTGTTGCTCGTATGCGGAATTTTATCATGCTTTTTTCTCC
>SDBT01000763.1_pt1 | contig 52786 bp, 55 predicted proteins | sample 2277101 | NCBI WGS metagenome assembly SDBT01 (sample SAMN10404973, study PRJNA504765) | marine sediment metagenome | isolation source: marine sediment core GS10_PC15, 103 cmbsf | place: Arctic Ocean: Southern Knipovich Ridge | collected 2010
ATAATCTTCATACTAACTGGATGGATTTATACAACACGATATTTAAGTTACAACCCGACACAGTGTTTGAAGTAGGTTGCGGTTCTGGTCAACACTTAGCTAATATACAAACTATATTACCAGATGCTACCATAGCTGGTTGTGATATTAATAGTGAGCAAATAAATTTCGGTAAAAACATACTCAATATTGATCCAAAAATCTATCAAAATGTTCAAACCTTTGATTTTTCCTTGTCAACAGTGCCACAGTCTTTAGGTAAAACCTTTGATATAGTCTATTCTCAGGCTGTATTAATGCACTTATCTCACAGTAATGCATACCACTGTTTAAAAAATATGATAAAAATTTCCAATAAATATGTGATTTTACTTGAAAATCCAGATGATCATGACTATAATAGTGTGTTGGATCTTTTAAATGCTACAGCATCATGTAAAACTAAAGTTACATATCCAGCAATGTATGGGTCAGACTTATATCTGATTGAAAAACTATGAGACAAAAAAGCAGAAGTGATGAATTTAATTGGGCAAATTATTCAGACATATATAGTAAACAAATATTAGAGTTGATGCAAAAACATGATTTGTTTGTGACAAGTATTGATCATAATGATGATGGTTTAGTTTTTCATGACAATCTACACGATAATTGGAAAGATTTATATAATTTAATATACCAATTAAACCCCAAGAGTGTTTATGAGGTAGGTTGTGGATCTGGCCAACACTTAGATAATATTCATACTATATTACCATTTTGTGAATTGCATGGTTGTGATATTAGTTTAAATCAATTAAATTTTGGTAGACATGAATTATATATTAGCCAATTTATTTTTGCTAATGTTACTGTAGACAACTTTGATCTATTAGACATCTCTGATATGCTTGGTAAATATAGCGTAGTTTATTCACACGCTGTTCTAATGCATCTTAATCCAGTTAGAGCATTAAATATTTTAAGAAAAATGTTAAGTATTGCTAATAAGTATGTGATCTTTATAGAAACTACACATAAAAATAATTTTGGTAAATTTATGAAACAGATAGGTAAAGAATATAGTGTAACAAAACCTACAAAATATAATACAAATATACAATTAATAAAAATATGATAAGTCTTACAGAAAACACTATAACAAAAGATAATATAATGCATCTAGCACAATGGTTGCTAGGTAATCCAAAATTAACTCAAGGCGAAAAAGTTAAAGAGTTTGAGGTAGAATTCGCAAAAAAAGTAGATAGAGAATATGCCGTATATGTTAATTCGGGATCTTCTGCTAATCTATTAATGCTTTATGTTACTAAACTCGTTCTTGGTGCTAATTTACATAAAGATCCTTCGTACAAAATTGTTATACCAGCGTTATCATGGGCGACTGACTTAGCACCAGCTATTCAATTAGGTTTAGAGCCTATTTTAGTAGATTGTAATATGGATGATCTATCAGTAGATTTAGATCATCTAGAAGATATATTTTATGAACACGAACCCCAAGCGTTAATGTTGGTTTCTATTTTAGGATTAGTCCCTGATATGAAAAGGGTGGTAGAATTATGTGATAAATATAAAGTCAATCTTTTAGAAGATGTTTGCGAATCTTTAGATAGTAGATATAAAAATCAAGTATTAGGTTCTTTTGGTGTAATGAGTAGTTTTTCGTTTTTCTTTAGCCATCATATATCTACAATTGAAGGTGGAATGGTAACTACAGATGATGAAGTAATGTACAATTTATTAGTAATGTTGCGTAGTCATGGATGGGGTAGAGATTTAAAACCATCTGTGCGAAAAAATATGCAACTTTTAGCTAATATTGATGATTTAAAAGAAAAGTTTACGTTTTATGTTCCTGGTTTTAATTTTAGAGCTACAGACTTACAGGCCGTAATTGGTCTTGAACAACTAAAAATACTTAATAGTATTTCTAGAATAAGACATAATAATTATATGCAATATATTGATAATCTATGTGATGGAATGTGGACACCAAGACACAATATAGAAAATAGAGTATCTAATTTTGGTATGCCCATAATTAGTGAGTATAAAGAATCTATTGTAGAAGCGTTGGAGGAAAATGAAATAGAATGTAGGCCATTGATTTGTGGATCTTTAGGACGGCAACCAATGTGGGTAAGATTCAACGGAGGCCCTACTTGTTTAACTAATGCCGATCAAATTAATGAACAAGGAATATATGTGCCTAATCACAGTCAAATTACGCTAGATGACGTAGATGAGATTTGTGGTGTTATTAAAGAAAGTTTGAATAATGGCTAAAGACAGATATACAGAAGAACGAGATAAACAAGAAGATGAGAAAAAAGCTACTACAGATCCTGTTGTTATAAATGGCCCAGCAGGAGACATGGTTGAAATTGAGCCAAATGTTTTTACAAATGTAGATCCTGATATTTACGACGATGGTTCAAATGATTCAGTTGTATCTGAAGGTATAAATTTTGATGCTTTGAATCTAAGTGGATCAGGTTTAGGTTTTGATACTGTGGATCAAGTTAGTGAATAATAGTCCAATAAAAGTAGGAATTATCCTGCCGCATTTAGGCTCTAGCCAACTATCATATATGGCAATTAATCAAATTAATGCATGTATGTCTCAATCTAATAAATATGATTTTGTAATATTTTATGAAGACTTATCACCCGTTTGTATACGCCCATTATGTGCAACAATGAACATGAACGAAATATGGGCGTTTAGCGGGTTACTAATTTCAACCAACATTAATAATGCTATAGCTTCATTAAAAACTGTTAATATGGCTAAAAAAGTATTTTATTGTTTTGATGTGGAATGGATGCGGCGAACCAGAAAAGATATAATTACAAATATGAAAGTATTTCAAGATAATGACATAGGATTGATTGCTCGTAGTAATTATCATGCTAAAGCAATCGAAAGATATAGTGGAAGACAGCCTGATGTCATAGTACCAAATTTCCATATGGAGACAATCACTCATGAATTTTGCTGAAGAACATAAAAATGTTATACTTAAGATGTATAACGAACAAGATAAAAGTACTTATGAAATTGCTGAGGCACTTGATACATATCCAAATAGAATACGTAGATCGTTACTTAAGTTAGGTGTTGCATTAAAAGACAAAAGTACTGCTCAAAAAAACGCACTCAAAACTGGGCGTCATATACATCCGACAAAAGGAAAAAAGCATTCTCAGGAAACAAAAGATAAAATTTCTGAATCCATATATCATTACTGGGATGGACTTTCCGAAGAAGACTACGAAAAAAGAGTTGAAAAAGCCCGTGACCAATGGAATAATATGACAGAGGCTGAAAAAAAGAAGTTTCACGATGCTGCTGGTGAAGGTATTAGGAGAGCATCTAAAGAAGGTTCCAAAATTGAACGATTTATTATGGAAGCATTAAGGGCTGATGATTATCAAGTTATCTTTCACAAAAAAGGTTTAATTATGAACCATAATTTAGAGCTAGACTTATTTATTCCAGAATTAAATACAGCAATTGAAATAGATGGTCCTACACACTTCTTTCCAATATGGGGTGAAGATAGTCTAAAAAGACATCAAGCTTCTGACGCACATAAAGCTGGACTATTACTCAGAGGTGGGTATGTATTAATTAGGATAAAAAATATAGCTAAAACACTAACACATAAACACAAAAGAGATTTATATGGAATATTGAAGCCTGCATTAGAACAAATTAAAAAGGAATTTCCACCTAAAGGTGAACGTTTTATTGAATTAGAGGTAAAATAATGAAACGTATAGTTTTTTGTATTACATGGCTTATAGGAGTTTTAAGAAAACTTAGAAGATTAATATGGGTTCGTTACAGTAGAAGCTACAATATGAATGACTTAAGTATGTCTGATGTTATTGATATTAAGTATGCGGACTTTAATGGACACATTACTATAAGCGGTAATAATGAAGACTTGAATGTTATTTATCATGTAAAAAATGGTAAGCTTGATTTAGAATATTTAAAAATTAAAGATCAATTAAAGGATAAATAATGGCTGGTTTTGAAAAAGTAAAAGCATCTGAATTAAGAGATGAGTTAGTAAACCAACATGACTATACTGTAGAACAAGCTGCTGCTATTACAGGTAAAACTAGCTTAGTGTATGAAGTTGTTACGCAAAGAAATCTTGTGAATACACAAGATAAAGTTATTGAAGGATTAGTTGATTCTGATAAAGTTGTTGAAGAATATACACCATTTGAAGCACTATATGATGAAGATCCGCCACACGATTTGACTACTATGTTTGAAGAAGCTGTGTATGAAGAAGAAGAGATTCAAGTATCAGATGAGCAAGAAGAAGAGTTTGAATTACCACCCTATGGCACTAAAGCATGGCAAGACTTCATTATATCTGAATTACACGAAGATGAAATTTATAAGGGCAACCCTTTACATTCTGGTTTAAGAAGATTAACAGAATTATATTTGGGTGACATTGTTTTCTCTGGTCCAGTTGACGTACAGGTTACTAATGATATCAATCATCCCGGTAGAGCTACGGTTACATATGAGATAGAAATTTTGTGGAAATTAGGCACTCATTCTTATGTTGGTTTGGATCATATATTCACAACAAGAAAATTTAAAGCTGTGGCTGAATGCTGGACTGGTAATTCACCAGCTACATTTTCAGTACACCCAGCCGCTACAGCCGAAACTAAAGCAGCTAGTAGGGCATTTAAGACAGCCCTCATGTTAAATATACACACAGCAGATGAAATGAGTAATGATAAAGACCCTGTACAGGTCGTATCAGAGGCAGAGGAAGCACTATTCGGAAGACAAAATGATTGGACAGGTTCTATGAAAATTAGCAATACGCAAAAGACCTTTATTGTAGACAGATGTAACGAATTAAATATTGATGTTGATAAGTTTATGAATATCGAACACTATTGCTTTAAGTCTGACAAAGATAGAGAAGCGTCTGAACCGAAATACACCGAACTAGATCAGGTGTCTAAAGATGTGGCTAAATTAATGATTCATGAGATTAATAAGTATCAGTCTGATACTGGTACTGAAGAGTCTAAAAAAATCCCACTTATTATTTTATTGGAGAGTAAAGATGAGAGTTGAATACAAAGTTAATGACAGAATTACAATTGCTGCTGAAGGTGAAACACCGCAAGATATATTTAAACAAATATCTCGACTACAAGAATCTTTTGGAGAAGAAGAGTGTGGTAAATGCCATAGCAAAAAATTAACATTTACACATAGAGTTTCGAGTGAATATGATTTTTATGAATTAAAATGTCAAGACTGTTATGCTAAACTAGAATTTGGACAAGGTAAGGATAAGTTTTATCCTAAACGTATGGTTGTTGATGCTAAGGGTAAAACCATTAAAGATGCTAACGGCAAAGGGGAATACCGACCAGACAGAGGTTGGTTTAAATACAATAAAGAAACAGGAGAAACAGAATAATGAAAGACGCAACAGATATTACCATTATACTAGATCGCTCAGGATCTATGACTGGATTAGAAAGTGATGTTGTTGGTGGTATTAATACACTGCTTACAGACCAAAAGGAAACTGAAGGTCAATGTAATGTGACCTTAGTACAGTTTGATGGTAATGATCCTTATGAAATTCTAAGAGATAATCAACCTCTTAAAGAGGTATCTCTATTAAAACTAGGTGAGTTTGTTCCTAGAGGAAGTACACCGTTGTACGATGCTATTGGTAGAGGTATTCATCAGACTGGTAAACGTCTATCAGACCTTGAAGAAAGTAAGCGACCTAATAAGGTAATCTTTGTTATTGTAACAGATGGTGGAGAGAACTCTAGTCGTGAGTTTAAGCAAAATATTATATCAAACATGGTTAAACTTCAAACTGACGAATATAATTGGGAGTTTGTGTATATTGGTGCAAATCAAGATGCACTTGAAACTGGTGCTAGTGTAGGTATTATGGCAAGTAATTCATTAAACTATTGTTCTACACCAGATGGTACACATTCTATGTATCAAAACTTGTCTCGTAAACTAGGCACAAAAAGAACTGTTAAAGGTGCTTCTATGGCATGGTCACCAGAAGAACGCGAAGATGTTTCCAATGAGGTGACTGCATGACACCTGAACAATTTTGTTATTGGCTACAGGGATATTTTGAAATCTCAGAAGAAACTAGGTTATTACCCAAGCAAGTTGAGATTATTCAGGAACATTTACAGAAGGTGTTCAATAAGGATTTACAAGTGGCAACAGTACCATTTGTACAAGGATTAAAGCATGTTGGTTTTGATTTACCGGGTTCAGATTTTAGAAATCCACCATCAAACACATTCCTAAATGACAATGCACAAAGTCCAGAGAGTTTGCTTATGTATCCAGATGGACCACCAGCATCATGTTGAATCGAGGTATGTCTATGTATCGGGATATACCTCGCGATACGAAAAAACCCAGCTATATGCTGGGTTTTTTTCATACTAATAACTAAGGTAAATTATGACTCAACAAACGAATGAGGCTATCGCTAAAATTAAGTCTAGTAAACCTGATGGGGCAGGTACATTCTGCAAATTTTATAAAATTAACGATAACTTTGGAGCCAAGGTCTACAAAGATGTGACAATAGCTAATAAAAATATTGACTCTCAACGATCATTATATTATCTAGGGTTTGCTCCAGAAGTTTTAAGTGATGTGGTTGAGTTCAATGATCAAAAGACTCGTTATATGTTTTTGACTGAGCTGGCTAAGACGGTGTATCAAGTATGTGTCGAAAATGGCTCAGCTTGTAAGTTTTGTTGTCATACTTGTAAGGATATTAATTGTAAATGTAATGATGAGAATGTGTCGGACATACGTTCTAATTGGATGGAAAAACCACAGTTTAAGGATGTGGCAGAACTACAAAAAAGAATGATTAAGCAAGGTTATTACAACAAGGATAAACTTTGGGTTAATTATGGCTATCTGAAAGATGGAACTCCAGTTATCATAGATTGTGATTTTTACCACCGCAATAACTATCGTGTAATTAAGAAAAAACCCAGCATATAGCTGGGTTTTTTTGTATACTTGTGCTTTGTGGGTAAGGCTTAAAGAAATTCGAGTTCGATATAAAATCCGTACAAAGTTTTAGATCCAATTGAGTCAGGACTAGCACTCAAGATAATATACCAATCATGCTGAGCTTCTGGTCTTGTGGACTGAGTACCATTACCAGCAAACAAACCATCTGTGCCGGGAGAGTCAGCAAGATCAACAATAGTACCACTACCACCAGTTATTGGTGTAATTTCAATCCATGAAGAATCACCAGAACCATTATCGTTTTGTACAATGTCAACGTGGAGTAATTCAGCAACTTGTGTAGTAACACCAGATGCCGGATTATCAATATCCACCCTATCATATATTCTAGCTTTAACATTTTGAACCTGAACAGCAGAACCATGAGTAAAGCGTGGGTTCAATGTAGCAAACAAGTTAGGAATCGCAGTTAAGTCAACTTCAGTTAATTCATTAATAGAACCAGAGTCAGGATGCACCCATTTAATATTATCGACCTGTGGACCTTCAGATGTACCATTTCCATCAGTAATAAACGTAGACTGTTGGTATGCACCAACTTGCACAGAACTTCCAAAAGAAAGCCCGTAAAAGCCTAGTCCAGAACCATTTAAGTTTTCGATAGCCAATGTATCGGAAAAAAAGTTAATTGCAGCCATTATATAATATCTCCTTGAGTTTATAGTCTTACTATAGTATTATACACCATTTTTAACATTATGGTGTATTTACGTCATTATTTTTATCTAAGTCTTTATCTTCAATGTACTTACCCCATAATCTAATAGGGCATTCTTCACTGGACCATGTTATTTTTTGTTTAATATAGCATCCACAATCTTTATGAGTACATACTAACATATTGTTTTCGTCACCCCTAAATGGACAATGTTTACAAATAAATAATCTTGCTTCTTCTACGTCATTTGGGACATGTTCTAAACCATTAACAATATGTCTAATTCCAGCTTTAGTAAAGTTTACTACTTTTCTTGGTAAAGATGGACCTTCACAAGATGAACAATTAGTCATTAAAACATCCTTTAAAATCATATAATGATGGATCATCAGGAGGAATAATTATTCTTTCACTAATACTGCTAAAATCAGGTCTTCCAGCACTATCACAAAGTTGGGCAGAACGAACCATATGATTGTGATATGGAATTAAATGATCCTTAATATGGGAAAAATTCACACATAAATCTTTAGCTTGAAAACCACCAAATCCACATACTCCAACATCTGTAGGAGGATTTTCAGTAGAAAATAAACCAGAGGGAATAATAAAACTAGCGGTTTCTCCTTCATGGAAACAATGACCCAACATTGAAACAGATAAAGAATAGTTTCCTCTTACAATTTCTACAAAAGTTCCAGATGTTGCAAAATTAGGATCTCCGTCCCATTGCCCTCCAGTTAACTCATTACTAGGCTTAGAACGTGATTTACCATCATGTACTCTATCAACAGATAAAATGGGTCTAATTACACGATAAAGTGTTTGTTCACTAATACCCATTGTTAATTCATCACTATCTCTAAAAACTAAGCTAGAATCACCAGATATTTCTAAGTCTAATGGAGTAAAATTATTTGCATTATCCACAAAACCAATTAATCCAGAAGATAATGGTAAATTGTTAATAGGCATAAAAGCAATACCACTACCTAAATCATTTCTGAAAAATAAACCTACACCACCTGTCTTATTGTAGCCACCGGTATCATCATGGTGTCTACCACTTTGAGGAGCAGTCCATAATTGTGCCTTGGCCGACAAAGCAAAAGTAATACGATGATCATGATAAGTATGTATTCCACCTATAAATCCATGTGGAATTATTTCATTGTCAACTACCAAAGGATAAAGGTCATCTACAAACGGACATGGATCAAAAGGTGCTGGAGCACATATTAAATCATGATATTTACAATTATTAATAAGTCTTGTAGTAAAATTAGTTATAAACTCTTCTCGTAAATAATCCCCTGAAACACAAGGATCACTATCAGCCCCTCTACCATAACCTAATGGTGTTCCTAAATTAGTTGGAACACCAAATATATCACCACTAACTTCAGGAATTATGCTAATAGGTTCTAATGGATTTAAATCATTTAACCAACATAATGAATACACATAGTGATCATATAAATGATGTCCATCAAAATAAGTCATATTACCACTATTATCAGTATGTAAAAAATCTATATAAATATCGTTAAAATTCTGCTGTATATTATAAAGATTATCATCACGATCAATTGAATTTATATGGTACTCTCTATCTCTACTGGCTTTATTTGTAGTATGAAAACCAACCAAAGATTGATCATCCTGTAATTCAACAAATCTTTCTTCACTCAAGATAAATGGTAATGGTCCTACCGATGTTATGCTTTTTAATTGTGTACATTGTGGCTGTTCTTGTGGTGGCCCAAATCCTAGGGAAAAAATAGGGGGTAAAACATTATTAGTAGTTATAACTGACAGACCAACAGCATTTGTAATTAATGCAAATAGAGTAATAGAATTTTGAGGTATATTAATACCACAAACACTCAAGCCATTTAATTGAACTAAATTATCATCATAAGTTAATATATGTCTCATGCCCAAATCTACTGAAGCAACACCAAAATCTAAAGAATTGGATTTGTGTATTAAGTGTTCTCCATAATATTCAAAATGACTATCTTGTAAAACAGGGGCAGAACAATCACCAGTAGTATCAACACCACTACCACTTAAATCATGAAAATATAATCTATGTGTGCCAGATAATCCATCACAAGGAACTAGTTGTTGACAAGGTGCACATTTACCAGATTGTCTTACTCCACCACCTTCAGTGGTAACCAATATACTAAAAAATGTAATACCCACTATATCATTAAGATTAGATTGTGATACAGTATCAATACTAAAAAATATAAAAATATTACTTAAATCAAAAGATGCGGCGTTATCATTATCAAAAGTTAAAGCAAAATCAAAAGTGTCATCAGATTCTATAGTAGCAGTAGCAATAGCTATGCTGTTATTATCTAATAGTGTTACTGTTACACTATATACTTCTGTAGTATCAATTGTTAAAAATGCTGCAACAGATGTAACATTCCCTCTACCAAAGGTAGCTATGTTGGTTCTAAATTTAGCTTCGGCGTGAGAAATCCCACTTATAGGCTTTAAAAATGTTGATTCATCGTTATCATTTAATGAAGTCCATAATGGAAGAGGTGTACCTATTTCATTAAGTAATCCCACACTAGATATATCTGACGTTGGTCCTAAATTTTGTGACATATTATACTCCGAAACAAGCTATGTAATTAGGTCTCCATTCACCTCTTACTCTTAATACTTGTATATATGATCCTTGTTTTCCAGAAAAACTAGTATCTCTACTAACAACCTCTATTTCATCACCATTAGGCTCCCATATTCCACTACCAGTAACAGCCCAAGGTTGCATATTTGCTAAAGCTGGTATACTACCACCACCAGAAGCTTCACTTAGGGTTGTTGCTAAGTAGCCCTCTTGAAAAGTTAAGCCCGGTTGCCATAATTTAGCCTCATGATCCCATCTTAAGTCAACAGGACCAACTGGCCAAGTACCATAATCTTCTAAATGACCACTAGCAAATTGATCACTACTATTATCATCAGATAAATTAGGTACAGGTTTCCCAGCAGTATCAAAACCCCAACCACAAATTACAAGAGGCCCACGTAAAGCTAAAGGTCTATAATTACCGTCTGGTGCACCCAAATTATCTTCTGTAATTAATCCACCATATTGAGGTATTGTTTCATCAATGGCCAATATGGTAATATCGCATCTACCACTACTAGGAAATGGATTGAGATCATCAACAGTTGGAAACAAACCACTAGTTGGGGTTTCAAAATTAGGCATATTGCCCGAATAATCAACCCATGTAGAAAACGGCCTAAACATACCATCTAATGACATTACTGATGTTTGATTATAATCTTCAGTTATCTGTTCAGTAGTATGATATGCGGGCTGTAAGAAAACGGTGGCTGATTTATCAGTATCTCCAGCAGGTCCACCAATTAAAATTCCATGAGAACTATTTGATTGATTTCGTTTATGTCTAGCGTTTAATCTTTTTTGGTAATATTTTGAAGTACCGGGTGGTGCTTTCTTATCACCACTCCTTTTACGTCTTTCTGCTTGATTAGCCTTAGCTTGTCTTTGTTGTCTATCTATATTAGACTTAGCTATTTTACCAAACTTATTGGTCCATGTTTGCATTTGGTATGTAGTATTAACACCATCACCACCAATAGATAGTTGAACATTAGTAACATAAGGACCACCACTAATTAATGCACCACCTAATGTAACGACAGGAATATCAGGGAAAGTAATACTACCAGATTCAGAAAAAGTTTGTTGAGTAGTAGAAGATGATACCTTAGCATTACCAGCAGCATTCAAAAGATCAAATCCATCAAAGTTCCAAGGTACTAAATTAGTATCTTGTTCAAATTCAACTTTACCATCAGCACCTATATTAAACCAAGGGCCATAAACTTGTATATTGCTTTTTAAAGGAATAGCAGTCATATCTGGAGTAATAGCAATTCCAGATTTAGCTTCCTTAAACGCATCTGCACCGGGGCGTCTTAAAATCCTTTCTACAATGGCTTTTACTGTTTCAAAAGGAAGATCAGGATTTCTAGTCTCAATAGCATCTACAATTTCACCGAAAGCTGTAGAATCAGCTTTTTTACCCGCCTTAAGAAGATCAACAAAATTATTAGCTTGTTTTATTGTTGTAAAATCGATATCATTATCATTATTTTCTCCTCTAAGAGTAATTCTAGAAGGTAGCGTAACAACAACTCTTGGACTAAATCCAGTATCTTTATCTAAAAATATAATATTTGGATCTACTTCACATTTAACGAAAATAGATTTAAGATTTTCACTAAAAACATAATCTTGTGCATCTAATTCTTCTATATTAAGATTAGGAGCATTATCAAATCTTACATATGCTTCAAAACGACCGTCTTGTGCGGTCAATGTTTGAGTTCTTAATGGTATTAAGTTATTATCAATTGCTGTAGCAAAATCATCTTCGTCTATAAAGCCTGAGTCAGTTGGTTCTTGACTAGTAACAATCTCTCCTGTTACACTATCTTTTTTAGTGAAAACAAAAGGTATTCTAACCATAAACTTTTTACCATAATATTGATCCGCAAATCTAAAAACAAAATCAAAAACTTCTTTTTTCATTTCTTCATGAGTAAACTTTTTACCTCTAGCTGCATCAACTTGTGTTTTAGTAAAAGGGGATAGTTTTAGTGTATTAAATGATTCTATATCAGCGGTAGTAAAAATAGCCTCTGAAAAATTAATAACAAATTCATTAGGAAAACTACCAACTAAACCAAGTCTAGCAGCTTTCATAAAATGGGGATTAACAATTTCTGCACTATCTAAATCATCTTGATCTTCTCTTACTGGCGTATAATATACAGAATATTTTGCTAAATTATTATCTTCTTTAAGAAATAATCTAGTTACTTCAGCATCAACTACTGATGAAGCAGCTTTTTTTGATGGAATTACAGTATTATCAGTTGTGTTTATTATTGCTTGTGGTCTAAGTATTTTTTTACCTTGTAAGCTAAGTTTAGGTTCAATACTACCATTATCCCACTCAAGCCATTTAGCACTGTTTTCAAATTTTTCTAGTATATCATCTGTAAAATTATTATTACGTATTTTGATAAGGTCTTGATTGATTATACCAGTAGCAAAACGATTAAAAATCTTGAATTCTCTTTGATGTACTGTTATTAAAAAAGTTTCCCAAGCTGCCTGACCTTCAACAGCAGCCCTCATTTCTTCAATATTTGTTTTATAAAATGACGGCATACCCGGAACATCAATATGTCTAGAATCTAATGTAAAAGTGTGATCATCATCAAAACCAACACCAATAATAGGTTCACCCAGAACATTATCACCAGCATCAATATCCTGTTGATTTGTTAATCCCCAATATGGCCAAATTGTATCATCTGTAAAGTCGTCTTCTTCATTATCGGTTTGAAATTGAGCAAACATAGCTTGTACGCTATCACCAACTACAAATTTACTAGTAACTTCATTACGTAATTCAGTACCAACCTCTTTACTAACAGCACCGGGAGTAGTTAAAACAAATTTAGCAATAGAATCCCTAGTAGGATCTTGATTTCTATTAATAGTAACAAGAGTAATAGTTCTATTAACTAATGAAAAAAAGAAATCATGACCACCGGCAGTACATATATCATTAACAAAATCCATCATAGAAACTACTTCGCCAGCAACTCTATAAGAACTAGGTATGTTAGGTAGTTCACTTATATCTATTTCGTATTCAAAACCTTTAAGCAACATTGGTCCACCGTATGTGCTTACCGTATTATTTATAATTTTTGTTGCATTATCTCGAATTAATTTCCAAGGCATACCAGCCTCATTAACTTGTGACCCACCAAAACCATTAGAATTTTCAAGAAAACCAAATACATTCACTAAGTTTGGAACAGAATTTACAGTGCCATTATACGAATCTATAATTAAGCCAACCCCATCTAATATTTCTCTAGGATCAATCAATATAACTTCATATACAGGATTACCAGATTCATTACCAATAAGCTTAGTAGATTGAACAATTCCTTGAAATACCCATCCACTATAATTAAATATGGCAGGAGTACCTTCTAAAGGATCAATAAATTGATCAAAATTCTTACGGTCTTCTACTAAAGAAACAGATACTTGTGAAACTTGATTCTGCCATCCCAAAGAAGCGTTAAAACTTCTAATAGATGCACCAAGAAATGTTTGTTGTGTTAATGCCATTATCCTATGTTCCAATCTTAACTGGTAACGTCACTGATTGAATTTGTTCAATTGTATCTACTAAAGCAACAATATCCAATTCTTCGGGAATTAAAGTTAATTGTACTATAGGTTTATTACACACAGATATATCTATTTTAATCTCTACAATTCCTCTAATTTCTTCACCATTCATAGTATAAACGTGAGTATTAAAACATTCACCATCAGATACTATTTTTACAAAGTTTTCTTTTTTATTACTCATAATTAATTTTCCTTCTTTAAATTTCATATGTCCACTCTACATTAAATGAATATCTACCAGTTCTAGGCTCCCAGCTTTCCTGTTGTTGGCTTACAAAAACTTGACTGGCACTTTCTTGAATAGATGGATTAGCAGCATTAACAAAATTTTGAATCTGCGTTGCTGACGGTTCTTTTACTCTAGGATTATTGTCAAATAATAATTCAGAAGCATTACATCCAGTTGCAGTTACATCCATAGCCAATTCAATATTTAATCCTCTAATTAACGCTTGTTTCGTACCTATGTCTTGTAATACAGGACCAATTGCCCTACCTAATACAGACACAGCAGCAAAAACATCAATACCAAAAACATTGCTTATTGTAATAGTTTCAGAGAGTGCACCATCAATACATCTACTAGGTCTATCATCATATTCAAATGAATAAGTAATATTACCAGTAATAGGATTTTTACTAATAGTATCAGATCTTGGTGTAATATTTAACGTATTAGAATCAGAGAATGTTTGTGCTCTAGATAAAGCTAAGCCAGAAGCTATATTAAACTGAGTAACAGCATTATCATACTTACTAGTTGTTAGTTGTAAATTAGCATCTCGCTGTTCTAAGCCTTGAATACTACCCTCTATACTTACACTAGTAGTACCGATATCAAATCCATTACGCGTACTAATATTAAAATCCTCAATAGCTATACCACTAGCTAATAACCATGTTTCTACAATAGAATAGTTTCCACCATTTTCATCTATGTTTTCACTTCGTATATGATTAAATTCAGAATAAGCTGGTGAACCAAACTCTATTGCAATATCTCTTACGCCAGAAGAACTAATAAAAGCACTATCAAAACCCATTCTAGGACATACCCAGTCTCTAGCTTGTTCCCAAGCCGGTTTTTCTAAGGTGCCAGTTTCATCATAAAATCTTTTTCCAGTTGCATTTAAACTATGAGATAATCTATATGATCTAGGGAGACCTTCACCTTCAGGAGTTTCGTCTGTTTCTATGGACCAATTCTCATTGGCAGAAGCAATATATTCTGTAAATTGATCATTGTCTTCACCTAATGCTATACCTTGAAAAGATACAACATCAGCTTCACATACTATTGTATAACTTGCAGTATTATACCATATACCTTCTGCAAATGTAACACTCACAATACGAGGATTACATTTCATTGGTGCTGAACCATCAAAACTTTGAAATTCTAAAGAATGACCTTCTTCTGAAAACAACTGACGAATAGCTTCTTCTTTTCTTAATATAGCAGCCAGTCTAGCATCATCATCAACTGATTCCAAATTAGTAGGCTCTAGTCTTGCATCAGGCGGATAGAAACTGCCAGTATAAAATACACCAGCACTATCAGGAGAGCCTTTAAAAGCTACAATATTTCCTGTCAGGGTAAGTGTAAACAAAGATCCTACAAGCTCACCATCTCCAGATTTTTGATATGCCTTATTGACATTCACAAAAGGAGCTGGAATTATTCTACTACCATTATATGAACAAATAGCCATTTTTAAACCTTAAAAACCATGAACATAGAGTTCTTGAATACCACTATCAGGTATCGCAGCACCCTTATGGAACAAAGTAATATTGTTAGTAATGTCTTGTCCACCACTAATAGACAATTCAGTATTATCATTAATTGGTGTTGGAGCAACTATAAACAAATTGGGATGAAATGATGCAATGCTGTCATTTTCTCTACTCATAAATAAATTCATATTACCACTATGAGAAGAACTAGTAGGACCATCAATAAACAAAGTTTTATTCCCAGTATCTAATGTACGATCATTAGAAATAAACAATTGAGGACCACCTTTTGCACCAAATCCACCTATAAACAAATTAATATTAGAAGTCAGTTCATTAAAGCCTGGTCCATCAATAAACAAAATCATATTATCATTAAAAGCAGTATCAACTTCCATAAATAGTGGCGTAGATGCAAATTGTCCACTAATAGTAGCACCATGAACCATTAATTTAACATTATTATTGGAAAATTGGCCATCTGGACCCAATAAAAACAAATTCATATTATCATTAATTTGTTTGTTTTCCAAAAACAAATCTGTCGTAAGAGAACCATCTGCTGCATTAGTAAACAAATTTATTTCGCCACTATGAGTAACAACCGCATTAGTAAACAATGTAAAATCACCACTGTTCATTACACCAGTTGTTATGAATAAACTAAGTTGACCACTAGGAGCTATATCCTTTTGTGACAAAAATAGATTCATAGTATCAGTAATAGATGGACCAATGCTACCACTCACTACTAAATTCATAGTACCAGAAGTTTCAAGAAATGATAGTATGAATAAATCAGTATCACCACTTTGAGGCAATAATGTTTCTACAAATAACGTAATATTATCATTTAAGGTGTCGCCAAATGGTTCTATGAATAAATTTATAGTACCACTAGACGGTAATGCTTTATTCTCTAAAAACAAAGTTAGTGGATCTGGTGCACTATCAACAAAACCTGACCTAGTATACAAAGTAATTACTTCAGACAAATCACCAGAACCATCTATGAATAATGTAATATTATCATTGTTGTCAATACCACTACAAGCTGTAACATTAAATTGAGCAGCATATAAGTCAAATGCAGGATTAAGCTGTGGACAACCAAAACCAGTCGGTTGAACAGGTTGTAAAAACTGCTCTATGTCTAATTGAAGTATAGCATCGGCCCATTCTGCACGATTAGCAAAATCAGGATTTGTTGCTTGATTATTAAAACCAATAGTATCAATTTGAATAGCACCATTATCATCTTCAATTTTGGCAGGTTCATCCTTAGCAGACCATAAAATATCACCACTTGGATTTAAAATTTTGGCCTTAATATAAGCAAAAGAATCTATAGAGGCTGATGTTGAAAGTTCTGCACCTTTAACAGATACATATCCTGATGTTGGTCCTAAACAACAACGACTTAAATCTGTTAAACCAAATTTTAAAGTAGAAGTATGTGTTTCTACATCTGTCGTATCTATACTAAGCTTGTGAGGAAGTTCTCTATTTGAGAGTAATGTTGTAAGTCCCGCACCATTAGTTTGTACTCTTTTGATATTTCCCGTACTAGCAACAAAAGGACTAGTATCACCCAATTCAGTAAAATATAGTAAATTATTACGAGAATCGAGAGCTAAATCATGTGGTAAAGTACTATTTGCAATTATTAATGGTGATGGATTTGATATACTTATTCTGGTAATATCACCATTACTGGCAAAATTAGAAATAAACACAACCCCTTCACAAGCACTACCAACAAGACCACTAGGCGTATTTAATCCGGTTACTATTGTGGTTTTACTTGCACCACCTGTTGTACTATATAATGTATCATCTTCAACATCAGTTACATACATCTCAGATTGATATTTCCATAAGCCAACTGGGTGATTAAATCCTGTAGCCCAATTCTGAGGAATACCACCACTTGGTAAATTAAGATATTCAATAGTCCCACTATTTGCTGTAGAAAAATATAATCTTTTTTCATCAAAATCAATAAAGGTGTCTTCAACAGTTAAATCAGTTAAATTACAAATAGGGATTAAGTTACCACCATCTAGATCGCATCTCTGTAATACTACGCTACCACTTTCAGTAAAATATAAGTAATCATGTACCCAATCTACTACTAAATTATCAGGAGACTCAACTTCAGGTGACTGTAATATAGTAACTACATTATCACCATTCATATTAGAGCTTTTTATAGCCATGTCCTGAGTTTGTGGTACATCATGTGGACCAGATGCCCCAAAACCTTTTTCTGTCCAATATATTGTTGTAGGACGATTTTCACCAGTAGACCTCATCTTAATTGTATCAATGTCTGTCACGTCTGTAACGTCGTCGTCAACACAAGGCCAAGCAAATGATTCAGCAATACCTCCAACACCATCTGATGTTAAATATGAAAGTTGTAATTTTATATAATTTATATTCGCAGTTATTGTACTAAGTACGTCACCTTGTAATGCATTTGTTTGTAAAGTACTTAAAACTTCATAAGATATACCAAAATTAGAACCATTAACAATAGTAGGAGTTAATTCAACACCCCAATAATTATCATTATTATTTTTTGTTCCACAAAGACTACCATATGTTACAATTGTTTCTTCATCATTCCAATGAACAAAAGATACGCTAGAATCAATATTAGAAGTTGTAACAGTAATTACATCATTAATATTTTCATTAAAAATATTAAACTTATTAGACGAAATAGTGTTTGATCCTTGTATTAAAAATACACCATTTTCCAATAATGACATAGTACTGGGACCAATTTGTAATTGTGTAATATTATCAAGTATAGTTCCTCTTCTCGCTACACTAAGTTTTAATCCTGTAATTGTAGTTACATTAAAAGGTAATTCAAAATCAAAACCTGACAACCTTAAAGATTCTGAACTCTGACTCTCAAGAGTATTAACACCAACAACGTAAGTTTTAACAATGCTAGTTTCCGAAACTTGTGTTAAAATATTGTTAGGACTCGACCATTGTAGTTCTGGAGTAGTTGGAGTAATAGGTGGATTAAACGCTCCCCCAATAACAACATCCCCACCTAAACTATTATTACTTAATATACAATTATCCAAAAATTCATCACAAAATGTCCATTCTCCAGAAGTTTGTATGCTAATATCTTCATTAGGTCTTAATACAGACTCAGGTGTACAATCTTCAAGATTTTCAAGAACCAAAGTTATATTACCAGTATCTCTATCTGGACAAATACCACACGATTCTATTTCTACTGCTGAAAACCTTAAATCTTTTACATCAGTATCAACAAAGAATTTCATCTCTAATGTAGGTCGGCTTAAATCCCATGAACTTCTATTACCCTGAACAATATTCATGTCTACTGTATAACTTCTTAAGTCACCAGATAAACTAGCAATAGGTGTACTACCATTATTTGCTACAATTAAACCATTTGTATCATATACTGCTGCAAAAGTCATGGCATGGGCGACACTACCAGAAGGTACAATGCCCCCACCTCTGAAGTTTAATTTCATACTAGTAGGATCAATTGTAATTTGGTCTAAACCAAAGCCTATTCTTGGAAAATTGAGCTGTCCTACTTGACTAGGATACGTAATATGATTATTGTCATTAAAGGTGGATACTCCTTCATCAACAACACTCCATCTGTTTGCAAATGCATTACCAACATTATCTTTCCAGACACCATCAGTGAATACAGCAAGATCAGAAACAGGATAGGAAAATTGATTACATGTACGATTATTAATAGTTTCTGTAAAAATAATTTTGACAACAGCTATTTCCATATCGCCTAATGATGCTGTTCCACTTGAATTCCAAGCAACAAAACCAAATAATGGATTATTATTAAACGAATCAAACTGAGCATCTGTCATGAAACTTATGTCAAAATTAACTGTATACGTAACATATGTATTGTCAAAATTGGTAGATATGGTATTTAATTGTTCAACAATATGCTCTGGTGCAGCAGGATTTGTAATATTATTATTAATAAAATGATCAGTTAATGTAATGTTAATATGATCTTTAGTAGTATCTACAAAATCTTGATGATTGTTAACCTTAAGACTAAATACTAATGTAATAATATCAGGTCTTCTAACAAAACGTGGTATTTGAATATAAAAATTATAATCTGGTATAATGGGACTAGTTGTAAACTTCGGCGGGGCTGATCCAGAAAAAAGACTATCCCTGTACCCAACACTATTTTGAAAAGATTCTACCGGATCAATAAACTGAAAATAATTATCAGCTACATCACCGGGCAATGTAACAAATAATGATTTATTATGAACATCAATATCAGAATTAGTAACCTTAATTGCTTTTACTACTGTTGTAATTATTTCAGAATTATTAGTTATGCAACAATAACTCTTTGGCATATACAAAGTTAATCTTTGGGTAGATATTTCAGTATCTGCAATACCTAGTACACCAGTGGCAGATATATCTGTTCCTACAGTATAAAGAGACGAAGGATTAAAATCAGATTGCAAAAATGATAAAGGAGCATCATATGTATTATAAACACCACTTAAAAGTATATGTGGTAAAAGACCAGAGCCAACAATACTGTGTGTTAAATTATCATGTACAAAAATACCATCAAGACCACTATCATCAGTACCATTATTTTTAGCTCTAAAACGAAATATTCCACTTAAAGGAATAGTACCAACTCCTTGATATTCAAATAAAATATCACCACTAGCACTAGCATCTAAAGCTTTAACAAATCTTGCATCACCAGAATTTTCCACACTTTCCCAAAGTAAGTGATTAACATTTAATTCATTTTCCCACGTAGAAGGAGTAAAAAACTCACCATCAGCTTGTGGTAGACGTTCAACAATACAGTCATCAAGAGTAACAACCTCTACTTCAAAAACAGATACTTGCATATCTGATAATTGAGTTGGTGTAGTAGAAAGAGCAACATTCCCAACAGCAATTTGTATAACAATATTGCCCAAATCCCAATTGTCTATATCTGTTGTATTAATCTTAAGATCAATAATAAAATCTTCAAAACCAGAGGCAGTATTAATAGTTTGTCTACCATAAGCTATTAAATTAACTAAATTATTATCAAACATCTTAATAGAAACACTAGCATCAATTGTTAAGGTATCAATACGAATTTTACCTAAAACTGAGATTAATCTTCCTTTGTTAAAATTACCTTGAGATGAATTAAAATTAATAAACGCTTGAACTTCAGTATCATCAGCTAAAGAATCAAAATCATTAGCAATCTCAATAAAATCAGAGTCCGTAGGCACAGTTAAGCCTTCATCGACAGAAGACCATAACGGTGCTGTAGATCCTAATTCATTTATAAATCCATTTGTCAGTTTATCTGATTTTGGTTTGAATGTTTGTGCCACTAATCTATTGGTCCTATATCTGGTAATTTATTATTAACAAACTTCCGTAATTCACTCTTTGCAGCATTTAGTGCAATATCTTGCATCTCTGGCATTAATCTAGTCATAATTTCTGCACCATTAAATATGACCTCAACAGAATGTCTAAAGTTTCCGGTGATTTCTCTTGGGAAAGAGTCTAGGCTTCTAGATAATGTATTAACACCACTAACAAAATTGGATATTGCAATATTAAAATTACTTACTCCATCAAGATTAACATTACCACCATCTAATCCAGTTACTAAACCGCCATCTTGAAATCTAATACCAGCACCTGAGCTTTTTGTAGACTTACGAGATGACTGATTGAGGTCACTTAAAAATCTTGATCCTAGTAAAGCAGCAGACTCTTTTCTTATAACAAACTCACCGGGAGTTAATTTAGCATTAACACTATCAGAATTACCAACTCCAGGAACAAATCCACCAGAATTACGCTTAAGAACTCGTTGAACTTCACCAGCCCTGTTTTGTCCTACTTGTCCTATGGCTACAGCAGTATTAGTGACAATTTGTTGTAATGCTGTATTAGCAAGTTCTCTTTGTTGAAATGCATTATCAAGTCCTTGAATTAACTTTTCTTCTCCTGCACTTGGAGTAGTAATACCCGGACCACCTTTACCAGCCCTATCAATAATACGTCCTTTAACTCTAGCTGCTTCATCGGTAGGTAATCTATTTATAAAGGATAATGCTCTTTGTCTTGTTTGACTAGAAACATTATTGGCACCACTACGACGTACTGTTTTGAGTGCTTCTCGTTCTCTCTCTAATTCTCTTCTGTCGGCACTAGAACCAAAGGTTTCTATTTCAGCTATAGCAAGTCTAGATTTACGCTTATTTTGTTCTCTATTTAGATCTTTTTGTATATTGGCAGCATCTTGTGTATTGTCTCTTAAAAACTTTAATGCTTTGGTTGCTCTTTTAGTAGCTTCTGCTTGACTTCCTTGAGCCTGTATAAGAGCACTAATTTGTTGTATATTTGCATTGGAACCAAGTCCTGTTCCAGTTAAAAGATTACCAAGTTGATTTCTGGATCTATCTAGTCTTTGTCCTAAAGGAACTAATCTTCCACCAGTTCCAATGGAACGAGCTTGAGAAATAGCATCTTCTCTTTGTCCTCTGATTCCAATTCCTTTACCTATAATATCTATAACTTGATTTCTTGCGGCAATTTCTTCTTTGGAAATAGCAATTAAACCTTCTTGATTTTTGGTCAAAAACGCAGTAACTTTAGCAACTTTATCAAATTCAGGAATAACAGTCTGAAGAACCTTAAATAATTCACCAATTTTTTTCGGATTTTGTACTAAATCACCTAATACGTCACTACCGACAGTTGAATTATTACCAGCAATAGCTTGAATTAGTCTATCAGCTTGTTGATTCACTAATCTTTTATCACCAGAAACTAATTTTCCTAATTCATCTTTCAGAATATCCGAAAGAGGTAGGGTTTCCTGAGTACTTCTAGTAGCAAGTCTTTCTACAAGTTTAGGTAACGCTGCAATTGTGTCAGCTTGAATTTGAGCAATTGCTGCTGTACGTTGACCAGCACGACCAGTTTGTGCACCTACATTTGAAACAACATTTCTAAAACGACCAGCATCAGATCCTAACTGACCTATCCTAGCAGCAGCAAACAAATTACTAAAATCAGGAACTAATGTCTCGCCTTTTATAGCTGCAATCTGTGCATCAAATACACTAACAGCATCAGAAGCCTTTAATAAATTACTTTCTAATTTTTGCATATTCAAAAATGATTGCAAAACTGCTTTACTAGCACGATTTAATGCATCAAATATATCTTTTCCCTGTAAAGCAGCTTCAGAGAATTTTTGTACGGAATTAAAACCTTGTTCTCGTAAGATTGTAAGAAAGGCTTTTTCTGTACTGGACCCAGTCTCTCCCTGAAGTCTTTTAAGAGTTGCAGCAGGATCAGAAGACCTGTTTAGTTGATTTTGAAAACTAGCTAATAAAGATCCAGAATTATCTTTGAAGGACTGTGCAGCCTGCTCTTGTCTTCTAATAACAACATCGGCATCAGTATCCACACCTACAATTGATTTTAGAGCATCCCCAATAGATCCAACAAAAGAAGGGGTATCAATTTGTGTCCCAAGCTGACCACCAAAATCACGTGTTTGTCTAACAATTCTTTTTTCTTGTCTTTGGGCTTGTTCTGAGTCAACACCAAATCTTTTTTGAATGTCTGTAAGCTCACCAATACTCTCAGTAAATCTTGCAATTTTAAACTGTTCAATAGCTTGTGTTGTTTTATCAGTAGCCTTTGCTAAACCAAGAAGACCACCAATAGCAGCACCAGCAGCAATACCAATAGGACCAAAGGCAACACCAATAGCTGCACCAGTAGACGCACCTGAAATAACACTACCAGTTTGAACCAAATTACTACCTTGACCAGTTGCAGCAATTCTGTCTAATCCAACTTGTGATATCCTAGATCCTACTTCATTACCAATAACTCCTATAGCACCAGCAATTAATGCTCCCTTTTTAAGTCCTGCACCAGTAAGCTTACCCCCTGATATTTTATTTATGCTACTAGCAAACTTGTCTAGATTAACACTTTCTAAAGTAAAAGCTAAAGCAGCAAGTTGACCAATAACACTTACTGCACCATCAGAAACGCCCTTAAATACCTTTTCACTATCTGAAGCACTGTCGTCAAGCTCATTCAAAGAATTAACTAAAGAGCCAATAACCGCAGCTATTCCAAGTGGACCAGCTAAATTACGAGGAGGACGAGGAGGACCAACGAAACCAGAAGGATTACCACTTGGGGGTCTTGGACCATTTGGAGGATTACCACCACCAGAAGCAAGTGCAAACGTCGGTCCAAAACTTTGAGATTGTCCACCAAAAGCACCAGCGGCAATTCTTGCTCTATCACGATCAACTCGTCTTTGACCAAACCCTCTATCTAGGTTAAATGTATCATGAGGATCTCCACCATGAACTAAACCAACAAAGCCACCATGATTAAATCTACCAGTATTCAGTTTCTGTAGATTGTCAATACCAATCTTATCTACAGCACTTCTTTGTAATACAAACTCACCCTTAGTTAATACAGCGGCCACACTATCAACATTAGGACCTCTACCCGGTATCAAACCACCTTGATTTTTAGAACCACCACTCTTAATAGCGGGCAAAAAACCTTTAGCTAAAGGACCAACACTAGTAGCAAGTTTAGCAATACTTAAACCAGCAATCAAAGGTACTAAAGGAGCAATAGCATCAGTAACTTTAATTAATGCAGACGCTAACCTAAGTGTTAAATCAAGTAACACCTTAAATGTTTCAGTCTCAGTAAGTGTACGAATTAAAGCTGAAAACTCTTGTCTAACTTGAGCAATACGAACCTGTAGAGTTTCTTGTGCTAAAGCGGCATCTCTATCTAAAGTAGCACCTTCTCTATTGATAACATTAAGTGCTGCTTGTGTAGTAGCAAACTGTTTAATTAACGGGATGGCTTTTGAAATTTGTCGGAAACCACCAAGTTCTTCAAGCACTTGAGCAAATCTTGGGTCAGTAGTTTGAATTCCGCTTAATGCTATGCTTAATTTTTCAATTGCTCTAATAGGACCGATAAACTGCCCTTCAGAATCTCTTAAGTTAATACCTAATTTACCTAAGAAATCTTGTGTTCTAGTTCTTTGTAAACGAGTAAAAATAGTACGAAAACCAGTAGCAATAGATTCAGCAGATTCACGTGTAGTAGCACGTACAGACGTAAACAAAGCAATCAATTCATTAAGATTACCACCGGCTGCTTTGAATGCACCACCCGTTCTTCTAACGGCTGTAGCAATATCGTTAGATTCAACAGCAAACTTACCAGCAACAGCATTAACCGCACTTAACTGTGACTCTAATGCACCAGCACCTTGTTCAAACTGTCTCATGATAGCAATGGAAGCTTCAACAGTTTTATTAATATCGCCAAATGTAGGAGCTAACTCAGTCTTGGCTAGTGTACGTAAAGCGACAGTAACTTCTTTAGCTGATAAACCAGTCTGTGACAAAACGCGAGCAGTATCAACTAAGGCTGTAGAAGAAACACCAAATTCTATGGAAAGACTAGTAATCTCATTTTTTAAGCCTTGTAGCTGAACAATACTTTTTCCAGTAACCTGAGCAACTTTAATCATTTGTCGTTCAAAGTCAATAGCGTCTTTAACAGCTTGCCTAACAGCTACGCTAAACCCAATAATAAACGACGTGGCTACAGTAAAAGCACCAAATCTACGAATAGCCAAGGCAGCATCTTTACCAAGTTTCTCTAATAGATTTCCTGTTACTTTAGCTGTTGTTCCAGTTTTCTTAACAGCCGTATTTAGTGCCTTAATTTGTTGAACAGCTTTTGGATTAATTGACACAGGAATAACAACAGCCGCACCAGAAACAACTTTGTTAATCTGACTTTTAACCTTAATAAGAGATGTTTTAGTAATCTCTACATTAAACTTAAAAACTTTTTCATTAAGCTTTGTATTAATGGCTGTACGCATACCAGTTAAAGAACCACTAGTAGGCTCAATATTTACTTTGAGCTTAATACCACTAATTTTATTTCTAATATCAGTAGCAGCTTGATTAAGCTGTGTTTTGTTGACTACAACATTGATTTGTGTCGTAAGTTTAAATGCCATTATCTACCTTTATCTATAAAAAATGGGTATATTATGACTATACATATAGACACAATCTACCCATTATCTATCCGATGTGTAATTTACTCTTCTATCGCATTTCCATCGTCATCTAAGAATGGGCTAAATTGTTCAACAATTATACCATCCTCATCGACTAACTCTCCTTCTTTATTAATCCATTTACCTTCATTATTAACTATTCTACCATTTTTATCAACTAAGTTACCATCAGTATCTACTAGATGATTATCTTTATTAACTAAATGTAAGTCTTCATTTGTAAACTTATATTTCATTAAGAATTTATTTTCAGGTAAATCCCTCTGCCAATCAGGATCTAAACCATAAAGCAATCCTGACAATTCTGTAGCCGCTTCAATAATATGATCTAAATCACCACTCTTAGTATATTCTTCAATAGTATCAAATAGTGAATTACGATTTTGATCTAAAATACAAACAGAAACCAAATAATCAAATCTTACATTTTCTATTTGTCCTTCGACAGTGAAGCCATCTAATTCAGTTTGTTGAGACACCATTAGTGTTTGTGTAATTCTATCACGTCTAACGTCTAAAGCTAATTCTTTAGCTTCTAAAAGCTTAATATTACCTTTGGCTAATTTGCGTAAATTACCACGAATATTATCAACAAGCTCCTGTAAGCTTTCTTCTTGTTCGTCACTCCATAAGCCATTAACTCGCATATACTCATTTAGTTGACTTCTAAGAATACAAGTTGGATTACCATCTTTATCTTTGTCATTAATAAGTCTAGCAAAAGTTTTACTGGCTAAAATAGAAGCTTCTGTCTGATGTTGTGTACTTGGTTGAATTACATATAACCATTTGTCAATACCATCCTCTACGTAATCAATTTTCTTTTCGTCCATTTTTTGGTCCTTCCGGCTTTACTAATAAGTCTATGTGGTAACGTAACCACTTTACATCGTATTGATCTAGTTCGGTAGTAAAATTTCTCATTTGGCTATTACCATTATCAAAAATTTCTGCACGCACTAGTTCAAATAATTCCCTCATACATTTTTCTTCATCTGTTAATACACCTTGTTTATCAAGTCCCCACAAAAAACCAAAATGTTTTTCAATGACACTTAATGCACCAACCATAGTAGTTTGAATTTTCTTTTTACCAATTTTATTTAATCGTTCACGTGAATCATGTTTGTATTTATCTTTTGAAGCTTTATCGTTTTCAAGCTTTAATTGTGCAGCTTTGTAAGGGTCCATTTACTTCTCCTTCATTTTCTGTATATAGGCTTTATTAGCCTTCATCACTTGGTCTCGCTTCACATCAATAAAATCTTTATGAGCTACAGTACCTTGTTTTTCTACCTGTTTTAGTCTCATGTTCTTAATCATAGAACTTTGAGCATTATTAAGTTGGTTGATATTCTGTGCATCTTCTTGAGTTTTCGCCATAATAAAGATTTCATCAGCATTAGAAATTTTAGAATTTTTGTTAATAATATCCTCATTTCGTTTCTCAGTTTGTTCTTTTTCTTTATTCTGCCGTTCCAAAATAAGCCATCCATCTAACATATCGTCATCATCAATAACAGACCTAATTGGACAATCAGGAGACTCAGCTATACTGCTATATAATCCAGTCCATGATAATAATTGGTTTTGTTCATCAGTCATTTCTGATCCACAAACACAAAAGGCATTTCCGTTTTGCTTAATAGCCGCCCATTTAGAAACCCAAGGCTCAGTATGTGCTAATAGTCTACATACCTCATCTGAAATAGCATTTGTTTGAAAATAAGTCATGGCCTGTTGTATAGATGTCTTACTCCAATCATACTGGTTACCATCTTCACAATATGTACAATTTTGAATAATATAGTGCCAACGAGAATAAGTTGCAAGTCCATGACAAGTTATATAATCATACTGATGTCTTAAGTTATTTAATCGTACAAATTCTTTTTTTGCTATAGTAAGATATTTACGAATTTTATCTTGTTCTGAAGGTTTAAAAGAAGCTTCATATAACTGTATTTTAAACACTTCTATTTGGTGCAACAATCCTTCTTTAGTATCTGTTAAATATTTCTCTAATTCAGGATTCCAAACATTATAATCTTCTAAAAACATACGAATATCATCATCGTTGAAAACGCCATCTGTAACAGCAATTTCATAAGTTTGATTATATTTTTCTTGTGCTATATATTTTATATCATTATCAGGAAATTTGATAATTAATGTTAATTCAGGCTTAACTTGATATCTTAAATAGCCTGCACAAATCCTTGATATAAAAAATTCCCGCTCATGAAATTCCATTATGTAGAAAATTTTAGAACGGGAGTGTTTGTTTTTGTCATATCAGTCCTTCTTTAAATCCTAAATAAATTCTAATTAATCTTACGAACCGGGTGGAATTGAAGGATCTTCTGGATGCGAAATAAACAATATATTAAAACTACTGTAAGAATAAGTAATTGTAACATTACCGCCACCAGCATCACCACCACCATAAGTAACACTACTTAATTTATTACGTGTTCCAGTATCTACTAAAGTACCTTCTTCTGCTTGAATCCTAATAGTTTCATCTAAGAAGTTATTACCAGCATTATCTCCAGTAAGAACACCAGCCTCAGTAGCATCAACAAAATCACCAGACAATGCTATAATTTCAATATCTGTAGTTACTTCAACAGGGAATTGAACGAATCTATGATAAGGTCCTTTACGACCTAATTCATTAATATTTTCTCGACCAAAATCAGCAGATACATTAATACTTTGAACGTGAGCAGCAAAGTTACCAGCACCATCTTTTTCATTAGTACCAGAAGTAGTAATACCGGGAATCTGAATAGGTAATATTGTATGAACTGGATGTGCACCCGCTTGACCACCAAAGTTTAAGTTTTCTCTACGCTGAACACCACCAGAATCTTCTAATGAAAGAGGATTGTCTGTGTTATCAAAAATAGTACCATCAAACGCTGTTCCATAATTACTAGAACCACCATCACTTGTTAATTTATCATTACCAACCAAAGTGACAGATTCTGTAAAATTTCCATCTACGGGATAAGAGAAAGCTACAGAGGATACAAACATACCAGAAGTTTCAATAGTAGCTAAAGGTGTACCATCAGCAGAAAGTTTAGTGTCATCAAATAATGATAAAGCTAAAATACATTCTTGATTTTGACGGCCTGAAATGCCAGATAAAGTGGCACCTTGAGTAGCTAAGTGGTATATCAGTGGATAACCATCAAGTACCTTTTCAAGCGTAACTTCAATATCGGGAATATCTTCGATATTCTCGTAAATTTCAATTTGACCTTGTTCAAACACTTGCTCTAAATTAGCTGTAGTAGTCAATCCTACAGTCTGTGCACCATGTACTGGTGTATAAGCAGTCTCAGCACCATTGGGTTTAATTCCAATTGCCTGAACTGCCCAAAATAACCTATTTTGTGGCATTTTTCTAAATCTCCTTAGACTATTATTATGCTATTTCTAAGCGTAAAAGACGAGGTCTCTGTATTATTATACACTAAAAATAGCCGTATCTTAAATATCTGTCAAAACGACCAGAGTTTCCCAACTAACAGTAGTTAAAAATAGATCATTATGTAACCATTGACCATTTGAGGCATTAGCTTCCATAAATCTTAATCTGTTCCACCTAAACCCCCCATCAGCATTTGAGGCTACTAAATCGGGAAATGTTTTAGCTCCTGCAACTACCATACCCTGAAAATCTAATGGGAAAGCTCCACTAGCAGCTACTTCATTAGTATCAAACATAAAGATAGATCTAGAATTCTGCCTAACTAATATATCAGCAAGCCTAATAGCAGTAGCATCATCTTCTGCTAATATATGCAGCTTGATTGTATGTGTGGCATTATTCCAGCCAGTTCCTAATGAATGTCCAGATGTATCACTAATTGGTGGTACTTCTACAGCTATTGTAGGTAGTTGTACTCTAGTAAAACCTGCTGTATCCCAATCGCCTGATCCTGTTTGTCCAAAATGTGCACTATCTACTCTATTAGAACGTGTTTGAACTCTTCTAAAAAATGGTATATTTCTTGCACTAGTAACATCAACCCACTTATATGAATGTTCTACTTCTACAGTTGATGTTGTAGCAATGGCTGTATCAAATACAACTCTACCATTAGGATAATCGTAATGATGTGCAAATTCTCCAACACTCGCAGTATTATGAAAAACACTATCAACATAAACGCCAGAAATACTAATAGGCTCACCCTGAGTAGTTCCACTCTCCCACACCCAGTTAGTATGAAAGCTCTGCCACACTTGCCCATTTGTAAAATTAGGATCATTAGCTAATTTAAGATCGTCTCTAGCACCACCATAAGCACCAGATGTGGCAAGATCAACATTAAAAAAAGAACCAATATCAATTAAAGCCCAATCAATATATGTAATAAGATTATCGGCCATGATCTCTGAAGTACTCATGTTCCCGATATTGCTAACACCTTTAAATTCTGTAAATACGGGCATTAATTTATCCTATTACTGTTTTCAAATGCTTATCTATTATTCCTAAAGATAATCCAGCTAAAAAATCTCCATGTGCTTTAATATTTTTAGTTAACCAGTTATTACTTCTAGTACCTGAAAAACCACTTGGAACCTGCCAAACCCCACCCTGATCAGAAATCATTATTGCTCCACCCGATCTGGAATTAGGATGATCTTGTACAAAGTTAATAACATGGTCTGAAATAATGATCGCATCGCCTTCTATAAGTAGCCATTCTAACCAAGGAAGAACTCTAGGAACATTAGGATTTCTAGATAAATTAAGTACTGTTGCAGCAGACAACCCTAGTATATCAGAAAAATCTGATTTTAATATTTTAACTTTAAATCCACCTGTATTTCCAGCCTTATTTGCTCTTAATGGTTGAAACTCAACAACAATACTTTGACCAATTTTAGTTAATATATTATTAACTCTATCTTCTTCAAAACCTTTAACAAAACCAAATTCTAAATTCAATGGACCAATAGTTAATGCATCAAATGTTTTAGTAACATCCATTTCAGAAAATACCATAGGTACTTGTTTGGCTAAATCTTTTTGAATTAATGGAACTAAGGGCTTAAGCTTTATATTAAGTTGTTTAACTATCATCCTCATTAATTCGTTTGCTATTTTTTCTTCAGTTTTTTTAATTTCAAATGATATGTCAAGAGTAGTCATTAACCGGACCTTCTCCAAATAGCCATGAAATATTTATCTTTTTGAAAACCGTGTGGAAATGGTTCACCAGCTAATATATATCTATATTGTTTAAATCCAGATACTTTATTAATTAAGATAATCTCTTTTGCTCTTAATACATTAGGCATATCAGCAAGAAAACCAATGGTCATTACATCACCATCAGCAACCTGAATGGGAACAGAAATATTTTTCCACGCAGTCTTATCCCAATAAACCCTTAATCTAATATCACCAGTAACTTCGGTTTCTCTAAAACCAACGCCACCACACATAGGACATTGGCCCCAATTGAAAGGTCTAGGTCCACCGTGTCTATATACATTAGTTGAGCTACCACCAAATGTATTAACTGTACAATTAGCACATACTTCTTGTTTTGGAGGATATACTAAAGTACAAGCTGCACCAATAAGATCATTGTTAATCATCTCATCAGCTATCTCTTTATATACCTCGATTATTCCACTAGGTATAGAAAAAACCATTAGTCGTCAGTATCTCCAGAATAGAATCTAGGATCATCAAATTTATCTTCATACAGAGTTTCAAGTCCTTCAGGATTTAATCCAGTATTAATTTTTGGTGGTAATGTGTGATGTCCACCAAATTTGTTTACTCCAACGGTAGCACTACCATTAAGGGTTGTTTCTCCACTAGCAGTAGCAACTTTTACAACATCAACAGGCATTATTTACCCCTTTAATTTAAGCCACGATCTCTATCTGAGTCGTTGCGATCCCACGTAAACGGCGTCAAAACAGCCTGTCCTGTACGGCCATCTCCCGTTACGTATTGTAGTTTAGTTTGTGTATAATCAGAACAAACCTGTGTCACGCGAACCTCAAGGGCCTTATGTCGCTGTCCTGTGTCAATTTCGGTCGGACCATCCTTGATTTTAATAGCTTGTAGAGCGTTTGCTTTGGCCTCTCCTGCTAAAACAATACAAGCGGCCTTCAATACCACTAGGTTAATGAATGCGTTGTCCCTGACGGTCGCTGTGGGGTCTGGTGTGAGTATTAGAGCGTCTATGTCAATAGTATACGTCTTATCGAAGTCAATCTCTAAATTAACAAATTGAGCAGCAACAATAACTGTCTCTTCTAATCTATCATCTTTATATGTTATACAAGTAACATCATCTATAAGATATCTTAACATCCTAACTAATTCATTTTGCCACGACATTTAATTAATCCTTATATATTACGGTTAACTTTAAAAGACGCAACTTCAGTGAAAAAATCTCCTGCGGGCAAACTAACCCATCCCTGTATTTTCCAAGTACCTATTTCATCAATATCACCACTAACAGATACATATTCTATTAAAGCATCAGTACCATCTGTAAAAAAAGAAGCTGTTTTAGTAGTAGTAGTACCACTAGGTTTCTTTAAAAATATTTGCATACTAGTTGCTGTACTAACATCAATGTCTACATTATCTTCTTGTATCTTAATACGAATACTAGTACCTATATCTCCAAAATGTATTTTTTCTGATGCCATTTATCTCTCCAAAGTAAATTCAACAGTTCTATTAATTGCTGCTATTAACTCAAGAACCTGTAATATTACTACTATGTCTGTACTAGTTAAATCAACATTATCATTAAAGCCAATAATATCTGATATAAGCCGAAAAAATGTTGCCTGTCTTTCAACATTATCATTAATGCCCATAATATCAGAAACTTGCCTAAATAATAGCATAGCTCCATGACCGGCATAATTATCTGACATACCCAATATGTCATTAATAATTCTCAATATTTCAGCATTACGTTCTACATTGTCTGACATACCTAAAATATCAGAAACAACTCTAGCAAACTCAGTCGTTTTTTGAAGATTGTCATTAAAACCAAGCGTATCTGAAATCACCCTTAACAAATTAGCAGTACGTTCAAGATTATCGGAAGTTCCTAAAGTATCTGTAATTAAACGAAAATATTGTAATTCTCGTATTAGGGCATCATTAGTACCAAGCGTGTCAGATATTAATCTGAAACTATCTACCATTCTGTTGATATCGTCAGTTATTCCTAATGTATCATCTATTAATCTGGATGCATCGGACTGACGTTCTAAATCATCTAACATACCAAGCACTTCTGATACAATAATTTCATTTTCACCTGTTGGTTCATCTGTATCTATATTGTAGACATCAGTAAACCCAAGTATATCAGCAATAATTCTTAATACAGTTACTTTTCTCTTAACGTCATCTGATGTACCAAGAGTATCAGATATAGAACGAAGAGACTCAACAATTCTTTCAACATTATCTGACAGTCCTAAAGTATCAGCCACTAATCTTAAATTAGTAACAGTTCTTTCAAGATTGTCCGAAGTACCCAGCGTATCTACTAGTAAACGAAAGACATTTACTTTTCGTTGTACGGCATCATTAGTTCCTAATGTATCTGTAACCAATCTTAAATTAGCAACATTTCTTTGTAGATTATCGGTAAATCCAAGAGTTTCAAATACACGTATAAGAAAACCAGCAAGAATTGTTATTGCTTCATTAAATGCAAAAGTTTCCGGTGGTAAATTCGTTCTGTTTATATTGTTTAAAGTAGGATCATTAAATCCTAAAGTTTCACCTTTAGCTCCAGTTAATTGAATATTAGTTGGAGATATGGACTTGAAGAAAAAACCACTTTTTTTCTCAAAGATCCCGCCACGTCCAAGTGTGTAAAGCTTGCTTATTTCGGCTGCGTTTAATACTCTGTCATATATAAAACAGTCATCGATCCGACCTTCAAAAAACCTGCTATTGGATGTGTCGGCTCCAATAGTAAAATCTTCGGTTTTTGCGGAATTTGATCTCGATGTTCCACTATTTTGCAACAACCCATTTTGGTAAGTTATTGCTAAACCCGGATCATCAAGTGTGTACGCTATGTGAAACCACTCATCGAGAACTAAAGTTCCACCAACCACGTTTGACGAGGTTGTAAACTGACACTCCCAAACCCCAGTTGAGGCTACAATTATTCCAAATTGCCCAGCAGAGTCTCCCTTAAAAACTATATTTCTAAAATCAATAAAACTTCCTGTGGGTTTAACCCAGACAGAAATAGTAAACGGAAATATTATTCCGTCTATAGAAGGTGGTCGGCCTACTAAAATATGATCGTTAGATCCATCAAAATCTAAAACATACCGACCATCATCAATTACCCAATCTGTTGCAGAATCCATTGATGTAAGAGTACCATTGCCTCCATTATCACTAGCATCAAATAATGTAGCACCAGTATGTCCAAGCCCTGAACTCCATGCACCTTTGAGTCCCTTCCATAATTCGGGATGTACAGACTCATTTGCAGTACGTGCGAAACCTTGATTCCGAGTTGGTTGTGGTTTATGTATTAAAAATGATCTAGGCATTTATTATTCCACTAAATACTTACAAGATGTTCAGTTAATTCAACTTTTTCATCCTCAACATCTTCTGGTTCAATGTCTACTTCAGTTTCTTCTGGTTTCACACCACGAATAATCATATTATAATGTAAGTCTTCATCATCTTCATATGTTTTAATATTAACATCAACAAATCCAACAAGTTCAGCTAATGCTTTACCAATTACAGGAGTATAACCAAAGAAGTGAGTATTATATTCTCTTTCATAACCATGTTCTTCTTGTGCACCATATAGTACATTCATAACATGCTCATCCATAATACCATCTATAATTAAAGATGCAGCCCATTTAACATTTGGTACAATCATTTCAATTTTACCACCGGGTTTTACAATCTTATAAATCTGTGACCAAACTTGCTCTTGATCCCATCTACCTATATGCTCAAGGTGATGACTAGAAGCAACCATATCGAAATAGTTCTCTGGTAGATTTAAATAGCGAGTATCTTGTACATAATCAGCACCAGTTCCTTCACGTATATCTGTAGTGAAAGTTTTATAACCGGGCCACTTACGTCTAGTACTGCCAGCACCTAAATCAAGAACTTTAAGAGTTTCTTCATCATTTTCATGAGTAGGATGCCAATGTGCACTTTGTACAGGTTGACTATCTTCAGGTAAACCGTATATAATACCTGTAGCTAAGTCTTGATGTCCGCACAAAATAGAAGTATCAACCATAATTTTTGCACCAGCTTCTTCTCTAGCTCGCCTGCAAAAAAATATGTCTTCCGTACCTCTATTAGTTTCAAAGCCTGACGGAGTTATTTTTTGATCGTTAGGAGTATAAAACCAAGGATTTGTATCAGAATCATACTCTAATCTTTCAAGTAAAGAAGTACGAATTAAAGTACATCCCATGCCTACTGAATTAAGATCAAATACTAAATCTCCGATAGCCCAATTCCAATATGGGCCTTGACCATCTTTTTTATAGATAAGTGGCTCAGCTAAAGTAGGATGCTTAGTACAATAAATTCCAGAAAATATATCATGATCTGGATAATGTCTAGCTCTTGCTAATAATTTTTTAAGAGAATCATGTTGAATTAATACATCAGAATCAATAAAAAATACAAATTCTGCTCCTAATGATAAAGCCTTTTCACAACAATAATTTCTAGCATCGCCAACTTCCATGCCGTCTGCGGCTATTTCATAGAAATTAATATTAGTTGGAAATCCTAGACTCATACGATATCTATGCCATTCCACACTTAATGTTTGAAGTCCTAAATTCCCATTTGACTTTTTTATAAAAGGCATTGGTGTACAAATAGCAATACCTACTTTAATTTCGTGACTCATTTCTTTTCCTTCCTCAAAATCTTAATAAAAAACTATACTTGTCTAACTGTTAGGCACTATTAAGAATAATTTGGTGACTGACGTTTACGGTATCAGCAGTACCCTTAATAACTACATCAGTGGCATCTAATGTGGAGTGAGCAACACAATTATTAACTGGAAGACTGGATGCAAAAAGTCCAACTTCGTTAATAGTATATGCTAGTCCATCATCAAATGTCATTTGATATTCCAGTGTTCGTGCACCAGCATCAGACAAATTCATACTAGCAGCACTAATATGTACACTAGCTGTAGAGTTATTTAATGCAGTATCATTAAACGTTGGGGCAGTAGTGCTAGTACCTATAGCACCAGTTTGAACCCAACCATTTGTAGCTGTAAATGCTAAAGCACTTGTAGCCAACAGATTGTTAAGAACGTCTAATCCAATAGAGCACATAATATTGCCCTTTTGAACTACTCGCTGTGCTAATACACTACCACCTTTACCATCGGGTGTATAACGTTCTACAATAACACGATTACGCATACCCATTGGAGAATGTGCGTTTGGATTTTTGATTTCAGTATTACCTTTGCGAGTGATACCATTAAGAATTGTCATTATTTTCTCCTCTTTGAACTTTAATAATTACACGATCTCCAAAACCAGTATTAGAGATATGAGAATTTTCAAATGATTGCAATACTTTTATTGCTCGATTACGTACAACTTCATCGTCGGTTGTTTTGATTATATGATTTAATACTTCTTTAATATTCACTACTTGTTACCTTTGTAGCATATGTAATTTTTTGTTACCTTTGTAACATATGTGATTCTTATGAGAATGGTCCTAATTCCCAACAAATTCCGTCACCTATTGTTGGTGTGGAAAGTCTAGGTGCTAATAAATATCTACAGCCAATAGGTACCTCTGGTGATTTACCTAAAAATAACGGTTTCTGTTGAAAGATTCCGCCGCGTCCGAGCATGTAGAGTTTACTAATTTCTGACAGACTTAATACTCTATTATAGATGAGTATTTCATCGATTTTTGAAAATGCGAAATCTCCGCCGGTAGTGTCACCTCCAATAAGAATTCTATCGGCTGTTGTTGTATCCCACTGTGCGGTTAGGTTTGCATCAGTAGCTTTTAAGTCACTATCAATGTAAAACGACACGTTACCACCAGAAATCCAAGTCGTAACAAGGTGATACCATTGCCCTATTGTGGAAAATCCTGTTGTACCAAATTGTGTTCGACCATCATTTCCAGCATTATGCCAACCAGAAAAGAAAAGGGCCGAAGCTGTCGTCACGTCAAATAACCGTAATGGCGAGTCAAGCCTAGCCCGGAAAATCATGTGATTAACGCCATCAGCTTGTGCTTCCAGCGGATTCCACCACAAAGAGATAGTTCCTTCAGCCTGGGGAACCTCAAGACCGGTTGAAATACTCACAAAGTCGTCAGTGCCATCAAATTCTAAAGTTTGTCTACCGTCATCAATAACCCAGTCATCAATCGTCATCGAGGCTTCAAATGTTGCATGATTGTTATTTTTTACAGACACATCATGCAGAGTTCCTAATCCAGTATTACCCAGACCGGAAACCCATGCACCCACTAATCCCTTCCAAAGTTTGGGGTGAAGGGATTCATAAGCCGAACGAGCAAAACCTTGATTCCAAGTTGGTTGTGGCCTATGTATATTAACTGATTTAGACATTTACAATCCTTATGCAGCAGCAGCAATTTGTGGCATAGTACCATAGAACAACACGCTACTTTCGATATCATCTGTGCCACATAAAGTAGTTCCACTGTTATTAACTACTATTAACTGACCGTATCTAAATGTTGGAGTGAATCGACCTATTTTAGCTATTTGTACATGACCTGCTGTATGAAGAGATGTAACGAGAGAACCAATGAAAATCATATTTATAACTGCCTGTTCATCTGTTCCACCATCTCCTGCACCAGTATAAATACCATCAACACCATCAACACCACCGGGATTACCTTCAGCTACAGCAGAATTTGCTGATTCAGCCCAATAAAAATCCACAGTATTTCCAGCTACCACTGCTGCAAACCATTCAATAGCTGTAATAACATCTATAGTAATAGGAAGAAGTGCTCCAAAATCTAATTGATCACTGTTTATAGCTGCTGTGTCTATAAGACCCGTCCCTCCTTCATCCAATGTCAAATCAACAACAGTTGGACTACCAGAAGATAAATCATTATTACCAGTCGGTACATATACAGAAGATTCAAAAGACCACTCTTGATCTAGTATAGTATTAATATTATTAGTCATAATGTTTATCCATTAATAAGGGCTTTAGAAATTTCTGTGTGACCAATAATACCTTCAAATCCAAAATTGTCAGGATTATCTGAATCACCAACCGCTGACTGTAAAGCTAGAACTTTTTCTACAAGACTTACTGTTGTTTTAGCAGCGTTTGCTAAAGCGGTACGGCTATTAACCCCTTGACCTCCAGAAAAAATAGATGTAAAGGCTTGACGTACAGAAGCGTTAGAAGGATTAACACTATTAGTACTTGTAAGAATTTGAAAAGCTAAAAGATCATTTGTAGTTCTACTAACAACTTCATCCCAGTCAACTAATTCTCTAATTTCTGCAACTAACATACTAGTACGCCAACAATAATAATCGGGACTTGCTAATTTGTTGTATTCTGCTGCAATTAAAGAACTAGCACCATCTAAAAGAGCCTGAACAATTACAGGATCAGTATTTGCTTCGATATGTGTTTTAAGAACTGTCTGTTGCTCTGGTGTTAATGCCATCGTCTTTTCTCCTTTAATAAATATGCTATCACTATAGTATTATACACATTTTTCAGTCTTTTTACCAAATACTATTTACGACTGAACTTATACAAAAAAAGGGAGTCACCAGAAGTAACTCCCAATTTATTTATTACAAATTTTGACTTAGAAGGAACCTAAGAGAATTCTTCGGTTATCTAAAGCGGCGAAACCAAATTCACCCCAGCCGTAGAAGCCACCACGCTGTTGTCTGTGTAGACCAGCATCTTCGTGAACTTCGATTTCTTGTCGAATTGGCATAACGAATGAGTCTTGTGTACCCATGTCTAAACCAACAACGAGTTCAGTATCAGCAGCTTCTAAACTACCAGACAACTGATTCTCGAAGAACAATTGATATTCTTGGTTTTCGCCAAGTTCATCAAGATCATGTAAATTGACAGAAAAGATTCGTGTCAAAGTTTCAGAATCATCACCAGCAATATAAATTTCTCGCCTTGTGATTTCGTCAACTTGATCTAATCCCCAGTTTCTTACATCTTCAATAGCTTCAGGAGAAAGGAATATATCGCTTAACCGTCCACGTTTAATAGAAGCAGTGTTTCCGCCACCATTTCGACGCATAACTGTTTTCATCAAGGATACTAATCGTTTAGTAAACTGACCAGCAGTTGCATCGGCATCAAAAACAAGAATGTTTCTGTCTGCACCAGCGGTTAAAAGGGTATGCCATCCGTCATCATTGATCTTTTTAACAAAAGAGGCTTCAAGAACCTGCATTGCTCGACCAATAACAAACCAGTTAGCTTCACGAATATATCGCAAAAGCCAATCGATAGAAGCAGCAATACCATAAGTAGGAATTACAAGGTAATCGCCTTCAACGTGACGCTCAGGAATACGACCATTACCAGGATTTGTATAAGCTACAAACTCATCTTCTTCACCAGGAGCAAGTAAGTCAAGTGGAAACTCAACGCTTGTACCGGGAGGCATAAGAAGAGGTTGATAGATATTACGAACGATATCTCCAACAAGAACACCAGAACGAAGAGGTGTCTCTAAAGCCTTAGCTAGTTCTCGCTGTGCAGCAAAAGCTACATCCAGATTAGGATTAGCGGAATTCATCCACAAATCTCTAATTCTAGGATCTTCAGGCGGTGAAAAGAAATTACTCATTATATTTAACTCCTTAGTTTATATTATTGGCGAGGTGTTGCCATAGGAAGATTGATGGAAACTTTAACAAATCCGTCTTCATCTGGAGAAGATTTGAAAACGCCTACGACTGGTCGAGATACTGTACCATCAGCAAAAACTAAACCATTATCTGTAGTTAGTAATCCAGACGGTCCAAGATAAGCAGGATCACCAATACCGGGTGTATCTTCATGTGTCATATCGGTAACTACGTCACCTTTAGTCCAAATGGTAACTTTACTACCAATTTGTACTTCGTCTTTATGCCAGTTAATATGTTGACGAGTAAGATCAAGATTGACCATATCATTCATCAAAACACCTACTGGTAATAGTCCAGATGGGTCAGCAGCATAGGTTACTAAGGCAACAGAATCATCCATTGCAGCACCAGAGCCTATTGTACTGTAACATACAACGCCACCCCTTGTTGCAACTTCATTCATAAAGTAGCTGATATCGGATTGGACATGATATCTATCAGTTTTAAGAGCCATTATTATTTATCTCCTTTATTGGATTACTTTTGGTTCTTTGATTTGCAGTGATTAAGAACTGTGTCTCCAAGCCAAGAAGCAACAGCTTTACGAGTTTCAGCAACAACGTCTTCGTCAGCCGTAGACATGTTGGGATCAGCATCTTTTTCTGCATCTTCTAAGTCAGATTCAGCAGAAGCTTCACCGTTAGGATCGGAATCTTCATCAGTTTCAGAACCTTTGCCTTTATCTTTAGAATTTTTACGGTCTTTGTCGCCGTCTTTTCCATTTTTTTCGTCATCTCCACCATGAACACCAGCGTCAACATGTAACTTGACAATATCAGAAAACTGTTCATCAGAAGCAGAAGTCCATCGTTCAACGATAGCTTTAGCTTCATCAGTTTCAACACCAACTTCAACTAACTGAGTTAGTCTGCCAGCATCAGTTTTTTCTTGCTCAAGAATTGCAATAGAAGCAACAGCTTCTTCAAGCTTAGTAGCCTGTTCTGCAATATCTTTTTCAAGTTGTGTAATACTTTCGTCTTTAGCAGTAGCTTCAGTAACTCCTGTTTTGACATCAGTAGTAAGTGAAGCAATACTAGCTTCAAGTGTTTCTTTTTCAGACTTAAAAGCTTCTTCAGCTTTAGTCTGTGCATCAGCTACCAACTTTGCTTCATGTGTTTTTGAAGCTTGAAGTTCGTCTTTTAGCTCATTAATTTGTGCTTGTAAAGCTTCGGACATTGCTATCTCCTGTTCATTATTATCTTGCAAATTTTCATTAACTATAATAGTACTTTTTGAAACGTCAAATGTTTCGGCTGAACTCAAAATTACGCTCCGTTCGTTTGCTGGATTGTCTACTAAACCTTTGCCACAAAAAGCAAATCTTTTTAGTATTCTACCAATTTTGTTACCGTTCCATTCACCGGAACCACCATATATACGTAAGTGCTTAGTTAAGAAAGCACTCTCCTCATTGCGAGCAACAACTTTGTGCTCACCATTAGGTGTGATTAACGCATAGTCGAAACCGGGAAATAAGCATTCCATAGAAACAAACCAGTCTCCATTTGGAATAGTTTCCACAATACCGTCCATACGTGTTTGTAGATCATTATCAGCCCATGTCTTATACAGGACTGACGCTACAACTAAATCAAATTGATCAGGAACATCTTCTGGAGCAGTATCATCAGGAATGATGTTACTGTCTTTATCGACAGCGATACTAGCTGTCATATGTCCAATGATATCCTTTTCGTTATGCATGAAATTAAAAGGCTTATCAACAGGCGTTGATCTTGCTAACCATGTATCATGGGGAGTGAACACGTCGTCATTCTTATTCCATCCTATGCTGACTAATACTGAATTTATGTAAAACAGATCTTCTTGCTTAATGTCAGTATTTGCAGTAGAGATTAAAGAAGTTAATTTTTCCTTAATCTGATCAGATGGCTTATAAGGTTTAGCCTCTGTAATGTATGCTAATGTTGTATTAGCTTGTATGGCTTTAGCAAGGCCATCATTTATTTCTGTTTGATATATTTTAAAATCCATACCTTACTCACATTATTATACACATAAATTGAAAAATAGTAATAGTTTACGATCTAGTCCAATGTTTTTTACCCATTTTTTCTAAAATAGTTTCCAGATTATATGAGGATTCAGCCTTTTTTATAACTAGTTTGATACCAGAATCCTTTACTAGTTCTTCTGCAAAGGCACTAAAATTAGTTCTTTTAACAAATAATTCACCTTCTTCATGTTCAATGGCAGTAAGCTCAATGCTAATAAAATCACCAAACTTATGAATATTAACTTCATGCATATTAGGTATATCTTCGCCATCTATACTAGCATGAATTACATGTTCTTTATTATCATTAAGTTCATCCGTATCGATAGTAATTACTACTTTAGCCATTATATTTCCTCATATTGTAATGCGTAAGCCGAAGACTGAATTTGTTTTAATTCATCTATAGTAGGCTCACGTTCATGTACTTGTTGAAATTTATAAGATAGTACCTTGCACATAGCAACTGTTTCAGTGTCGGCTGTCTGTTGTCCCAGTAATATATTATACACTAAATCTGGAGTAACATCTTCATAACGATCTAACTTGCTTAGTACTGAGAAATTAAGATAATCTGACTGTGCTTTTTCTTCAGCATTCAAACTCCTCATATTTTTACGTTTAAAGATATCTAGAATAGCTGGATTAGATATATCGGCTATTTTCTTCTGAGCATCATTAGCCCATATGAATGTGCTAACAAAGTCTTCAGCAGAGGTTCTAGGCTTATCAGTACGCTTTTTACGTTTAGTAGAGTCTTTGGTATTTTTAGGTCTACCTTCACCACTAACACCTTTTGGTCTCATCTCAGCTATCTTGATTTGCATATCAGACATCTGATCTTGTGCTGATTGTTCGCCTTCTTTCTTATCTAGCAATTCTAAGCCAACTTCTGACGGTGCTACACCACCACGTTGTAGAACGATCTTTTTGAGTTCTTCCATAGTTTGTGGATTATGATAAGGACCAGCTTTAGGTGGAATACGATTAGCAAGTCTATCTGCCTGCTCTCGTCGAATTCTTGACTTCTCTATATTAGGTAAGAAATCAAATCTATCTAAAGCAGACTCAGCACTGATCAAATCTCTATCAATAAGATCCAATACTAGTTTTTGTTCTGCTGCTTCATCAGTAAGAATCATACGTTCAAATTGTATCTTAGCTGGAAATCTGAACCCCATACCTTTTTGTACACGCTTAATCTCCATTGTCCAAAACTTAATAAGCTTACAACGTAGATACTGTAATCGTTTCATTAAAGTTTGCATAGAAATAAAATTGTTAGTAAACCCACCACCGCCACTTCCTGTTAGATTAGGTGGAATACCTATGCCTTCATATAACTCTGACATTACCTGTTGGTATTTGTCAGCACCTAAGAAATTATGTACTTGTGTAGATGACTCTGAGAATGTTAATTCTGGACCCCATACTAAGTCTAATACACCACCAGTAATGTTATTAGATAAAATATTACGTAAACGATTAATAGCATTTCGTGTTGGTATAATAGAGTTTGGGCCATCTAGTACACCTAGATTCCACAAGCGTATATTAGAAATAGCACCATCTAAAGCAGACATATCAGCTAAGTGCATTTTTTCTAGCATAACTAAATTACTAAGTACGGGATACACCATTGGGTTAGCAAATGGAAGCCAGTCATCTTTTTTATAATGAAAAACAGTAAGCTTGTCTTGATCTAGAACAATAAATTGTTTACCAGACTTAAGTGCATCTTTAATATTATTAGGTAAATCTTTAAGTAAGGACTTTTGTTCTGTAGGAGTTAAATGGCCTTTTAACATATTAGATAATAAATGAGTAATTTTCAAAACATAAATAGGTTTACCAATAAATACTGCTAACTCAGCACCAATAACATCAATGCTTAACGGATTAAGAAAATTATATTGTAGAGGAATAACTCTTTTATTGGTTGGCATTTCTTCTAATACGGTATCAATAAGCTCAGCATTAGCTTTACGCCATTCTTTTTCTTTTTTTTGATTTATTTTGCCGTCTTTACGTTTAACGTAACTTTGTCCTGATCGCAAAACATAATTCACCAATCTTTCAGATACATCAGGCCCATTTACATGCTCAAACCACTTCTGATAAAAGGCTTGAATATTTTTATTTGGATGAACTAATTTAATACCTTGTGAAGCAAATTCACTCATTAAATCGATTGTATTACGTATAAGACCAACCTTGTCATAAGCTTTCATACAAAGTCTGATTATATCAATCTGCTTAGTTGGAACAGATTCACCACGTCGGTAATAATCGTAATCATTAATACCATATTCGCTTCTAACAGAAACGTTGGTATCAATATCTAAGAATGTTCTACCTAAGCTACCTTGAGAACGCATAACTCCACTATAATCATCAGCTACTTGTCCCAATTCTGCATTAGCTTGTTGGGCTTCAGCTTTATTCCAATACTGTTTATCTGTCATTTTCATGATTTCCCTAAGTGTATAAATAATACCAGTTAAGTTAATACCATTACAATGCCATTAACCTCACACAGTATTATACACCATTAATAGATTCCTTGTACTTTTTCAGTAAACCATGATGGTCCAACATACATCTGCCCACCTTCAATTGCTACACTGCCAGCAAATCCACCTTCTGTTGTAGCTATTTTAAATACTGTATCTCGCACCAACTGTCTAGCGACCATATTAGCCATGAGTAATGCTGAATATCTGTCTTTTCTCTGCCTTCCTTTTTTATTGCCCGGTAGTTTAATCTCAGGAGTATCCCATTTTTCACGTCCGCTAGGAGTTTCACTGATAAGGATAGTAGATAATTCATCCTTTAACTCTTCTATATCTAACATGCAGTCTTCTAAAGTATCGTAAAGCCTACCCATAAGAGCATCCTTGTTGGCAGCTATGCCTAGTTCTACACCGTCAAAATGTGGAAATAAAGTAACCTTATCTTCAAAATCTTTCCTAAGACCATGATTGGCCTCACTAGTCCAGTCGGCTGAAGCAAATTGTATCATTTCTACTATATGTAAACCAGATTCACCATCTGTATCTTTTTCTTTCTCAAGATCAATAGTTGGCCATATAGGTAATTCTCCATGCTGAATTTTATCTAAGTCATGTAATCCTTCTATTACTGCAATTCCGCCACCTTGAGCATCTAATGCGATTCTTTCACAAGGAAACTTTTTCATCAAGTCTCTAATTTGCCTACAACAATATGAGTAGAAATCAGTCTCACTAATCAATTTAGTCTTAACTTTTTCCCTATGATCTTTACGATTAGTTGTCCATACGTAAACTATTCTATGATGATCCGGATGTACTTCCATTATTACTATAGTAAAATTATCTACTTCTGAAGCCGGATCTATACCATACACATACTTTAATGAGGGATTACCTCTAATCATAGCACCAAAATAAATCTCTCCACCTATTAAACTAATAGGCTTGGCAGGCTTTCCTACACACGACTCTATTAAACTACGTTTATAAAAACCATTAGAATCACTAGAAAATACAGCACCATATTCCATTTCATAAATACCAGTATGTATAGTTGCTTTAGATCGTGCTACCTGACCTGCGTCCATAAATCCCAGTGGTATTAATTCGTAAGGTATTCTTATTACTGAATAATCTGTCCAATCAAAATCTTTTGGTACTTCTGCTTGTTCAATTTTTTTACTACCAGCCTTTTGATTAAATAATTCTTGTATTTTTTTAGGATCACCTTTTGTACGAATGATAGAGCACCAATTTTTCCAATATTCAGCAAAATGATTAAAGTCATAGTAAGCAGTACCTGATAATACAATTTGATTACTCTTATGGAATTCTTCGTTTGTATCACCTTCTGACTCAATACCCCATTGTTCAGCTAATAAATGAGATGCCATTGCCATAACATTTTCTATTGGACTAGCACTAACAGAACCAAAACCAGCAACAACATTCTCGAAAATCTCTCTAGGTGTAGACGCAAATTCATCATTAAAAATATCGTTAGCTCTTTGACCTCTAATCTTGGTTCCATCTCCTAGTGGAAGAGCGGATGCTACAGAGTCACCTATAAAAAATCTCCACATATCTTGTTCATGTTTAGGTCCACTACTAGAAGGACACATGCTGCGTAATATGGGAGCATTATTCCAAATCGTTTCCATATACTCAAAAATAACTTTAGACTGTCTAAAAGCTGCACCAACAATAACTACTTTACGTTCACGCATGAATGTTATACGTAATAACGCATATAATCCTAATAGAAAAGATTTACCAAGACCTCTAGCCCCTATTAACATAGGGAATTTTCTATTCCACAATTCCTTTAATATAAGTGCCTGCATAGGTAAAAGCTGCACATTAAATACTTCTTTGCATACAAAAGAAAAATACTCAGGTCGAGACATCAACCAAGTAAAATACAGTTCCGGAGTTTCCTCCCAAACTGTAGGTATTGTTTCCATTGGATTAAATAGTGTTTTTTCATCTACATTAATATTTAACCAAGCATCACCCAACATCCTATTTATTTCATGGATGTCTTTTGGCTTGCTAAACTCGCTCATATTCTAAAACCTCATTAAATATTTCCATAGCCTTTTCACACGCATTAAATCTACTACCACAAAAATGTAATTCAATATCATACTTATCAGACCATCTAAATAAAGTACTTTGAAGATATCGACCAGTCACTTTTATCTTACGCCAAACTTTTTTAGGTATGCCGGAATTCTTTGGAAAATTTGCAAAATCTTCTAACGAAAATTCACAAACAATATACTTATACTTAAATTCTTCCATAGCTTGCAACTCTTTTTCAAACTGTTTTTTCTTCTGACCAAGATTCATTGCTAATTCACCAGTTGTAGCTTTACGCTCTATGCAGAAAATATCCTCAAGACCCTCAAGAGTATAGTCACCGGGATACACTGTTTTCATAGTAATAGCATCAACATCTGGATACATGTCGAATTCCCAACCACGTTTTTCTCTAGTATCTTTAATAATATGCATTGTCTATCCTTTAAAATAGTCCTAATAAATTTAAAATAGATAACAAAAAAGCTGCACACATTAAGCCAGATGCACCTATCATTGCAAATGTACCGGGATGTGTAACAATTAGTCTATATATTAAGTAAAGTTTATTCATGGTTTTAGATTAATATCTGCTAGGGTCTTATTAAAAAACCGCCTAAGAAATTCGTCAAATTGATATTCAGTATTGTTCGAGTTTCCATACTCTCTATGAAATAAAGTATGACAACCCTCTTTAAACGAGCATAGAGTAACACCATTACTAATTTCGTATCTACCGGCCACAAACCAATGCCATCCATTCAAATGATGGGCGTTAGGCCATTTCCCACACCATTTACCGCACGCAACACATCTAAACTTATCTCGCTTATATACAGCTTTACACCAAGCCTTATATTCAGGAGTGTCTCTTCTATCAAATCGTTTATAACTATAATTTTTCATGGACTTTGCCATCACCAGCTAAATACATCTTCTTATAATCAGAATCTACCATTCTTTGAACTAGCTCATAAAAGGAAACCTTTGTGTCCCACCCAAGTTCTTCTTTAGCTTTATCAGCCTTACCACAAAGGTAGGGAACCTCACAAGGACGATAAAATCTAGCATCAACTTCAACATACTTATCCCAATCAATAATCCCAATATGGTTGAAGGCTACATCTAAGAATTCTCTAATGGAGTGTGCTATGCCTGTCGCAATTAAGTAATCATCTGGCTCATCTTGTTGCAACATGAGCCACATTGCTCTTACATAGTCTTCGGCATGACCCCAGTCTCTTGTCGCATCTAAATTACCCAGCTTGAGTGTAGGATACTTCTCTAAATGTTCTTCTTTTAAAGCATTTAATCCATTTCTAAAATGTTGTAGTTCCGCTACATACCTTGTAATCTTTCTTGTTACGAAATTTTCTCCACGACGTTCCGATTCGTGATTCATTAAAATACCCGAACAGGCATACATAGCATAAGACTTTCTGTATATCTTAGTAGCATGATGTGCGGCTAACTTAGCTATTCCATAAGGTGAGCGTGGATTCATGTAAGTATCTTCGTCTTGGAATCTTTCATCTCCAACGAAGTCATACCTATCTCCAAACATCTCCGAAGAAGAAGCTTGATAAAATCTAGGTCTGTATTCTGGAGTTTGTAATTTATGTAGTACATCTAGGACGTTGAGTGCACCACCAGCAGTAACCGACCAAGTGTAAAGAGGCTGTTCAAAAGAAACCGCAACATGAGATTGTGCTGCCAAATTATATACTTCATCCGGCTCGTACAAATTAACTATGCTAAATACACTAGAGTAATCTGTTATATCCCCACATACAAGGTTAAAAGCGGGGTGGTCCTCCAGGTGTGATATATTAGTATGCGTGTTAGTAGAACTACGCCTATATACACCTACAACCATATAACCCTTCTCTAATAAAAATTCACTAAGATAGCTTCCATCTTGGCCGTTGACCCCATATATTAAAGCCACTTTATTAAGTACATTCATTAACTCTCTCCTTTAAAAATTCCTCAAACTGTTGTCTTGTGTTGTTGCCTTTTCCATATATTTTATGAAATAGATTATGACACTTTCCACATAAGGTTATACCATTATCTACGTCATAACGACCCTCTTCACACCAATGCCATCCATCTAAATGATGACCAACCATATCTGGTGCTGATTTTTTATTACAACATTGACAAGTATAATTGTCTCTTTTATAAACGGCATTTCGCCATTTTTTCATTCTAGGTCTTTTGTGTAATCTTTCAGCCTCAGTCTTATTTGGGTTCCAAAGAGGGTGTAAGGGACCAACTATTTTAGACCTTCTTATAGACAGTTGTTGTTTCTGATAACAACCGCAGGATTTAGTTACACCACGAACAATTCTATTGGCACGTGTTAAAAATATTTTACCACAATAGCATCTTACTTCCCACATTACGTTTTTACTAGAAGTTCTTTCTCCAGAGTCTTTAATAAAAAATAGATTATTGATTGTTTGTCCAGTTAAATCACGATAATTGTTTCTCTTATTTAAGTTCATCTTTTTCCTTATCTAATGGTCCTCTGTGGCCTTCGTCGTTCATAACTGTATCTTTATTCAAAAATGGTTGATCGAGCATTTCATCTTCATACTTATGCCAGCCAGATAATCGATCAGCTTCAACCTGAACTGCAATTCTCATTTTTTCCATATCAATACCTACCTGCATTCTTTCTTCAGGATGAAGTAGTAAATTACGCATCCAACCCACAATAGTCTCCTTAGAGTCTTCTATACGTTTAATACGTTGTTCTCTCGTAGCTTTCATTGCTGACAACATTTGCTTTTTGTCCTTTAATAACGTCTCGAAACTTTTATGCACATCTGTCTGTGCTGCCATAGCAAAGCCTATTTGTTTTTCATAATTAAAGATTAAATCATGATTTTGGTCTGCAAGAACCTTTTCTTTCTCTTCTTCACACAGCCTTCTAAGTTCTTCGATATCCAGCTTCTGTTGTCTCTCTTGTGTTAACAGTCTATTCATAATAATATCAACTTTAATTAAGTCAATAATCTGCATTTTCTCTGTGTGAGGTACGTCATCCTTAAACTGTGAAATAATCTCTTTCCAGTGATAGATGAACATATCTTGTTCTTCTTTGCTGAATTGCTGTTTAAGCACAGGCCATTGATCAGTTTCTCGTATGTCTAAAGTTTTATCCTTATCAACAAACGCAACTCTGTCTAGTATACTTTTTATACTACGATTAAGTCTTGTGGCTATCTCAGTTGATGCCATACCATCTTTAACTAATTGTTCAATATCAGCTAATTCTTCTTTAGTAAATCTACCTTGCCTTAATGTAGCCATAGCCATACTCCTCTAGAATCTCATCAATTGCATCGTAAATTTTATCTTTCTTAATCTTTGCTATAGTAATTCCATCTCTCATTCGTAAATAATCTGTTCTTAAACTAATATCTAAATAAATATCTATTAATTTTAATATTTCTTCACATTCAATATTATCTATAAATTCAACACTATAAAACATATTTTGTTCAGATTCATCGTTAATATTATCGATACATATCGTGTCAATAAGATTCTTCCTAATGATATTATTCTTAGAACGCTGACTCATATCATCTTTGATATTTGAACTATAATATTTATCCCTATGAAAATTAAGTAATCTACGTCTAATGTGCACAGATAAAAAATTCTCTAATGGAGCAATACCATTAAATTTTGATAATACTATCCATCCAATAATAAATGCTTCTTGCTTCATATCATCAATATCATAATAACCAAATGTATACTTGGATACCATCTTATTACAAACTTTTTGAATTATTGCAATTATTTCATCTTCTGTAAGATGTGAGAGATGTTTATTCTTCTTCAATATCTTCAAGTTTTTCTAGAAATGCCTGAGCTTGTTCAACAGAAACATCAGGAATCTCAAGTTCCTTAGAAATTTCAGCATCCAACGAAGCAGTTGCCTTGATTTCCAAAGTGCTTTCAACATTTTGCGTCTTTTTTTCTTCTGACATGGTTTTTTCCTTGAAAAAAGTGTCGTTTGTGTGTACTATACTGTATCAAGAACATTATATGGGGGATTCGGACAAAGTGACAAAAAAACTAAGTATCGATGAACATAAACTTATTAAAGAAATGTGTTATACTAATAGCGATTTGAAGATATTAGTAGAATTAAACCGCATTAGAGCAAACATGGATATTACGGAAGTTGTTACTATAACACAAGTTACAGGATATCGTCAAAGAAATGGATTGAATAAAACTAGGGGCAAACATAGTATAGTAATAAAAAAGGAATCAAAATGAATATTAGTTTTAATACTGTAAAATCTTATGCATGTATATGTGCATCCGCCGCTTTTTTTGGCTGGGGTGCTGGTGGTAACGACTATCTTGGATTTTTCACTTTATCCGCTTTACTTATGATTGCTAGTGCACTATTTAGTGTAGCACACAGTTTAGGGGATGATGATGGAACAAGTTAAGTTAATTACCGGACATACTATACGTGGATTAGAAATTAAGATCAACGAGTTCATGGCTACATTGGATGAGCATACTGATATTATTGACGTACGCATCGATTCAGAATATAAGGATCACCTATTAACCACCATTCGCTACACGGTTTACAAACACGAACATAAAGATCCTACACAAGCTTTAATGGATAGTTTAAAGTAAAGATGTTAATATGAGTAAAATTTTAGTTACTGGTGGAGCTGGATTTATAGGATCACACCTAGTAGACGAATTAGTAGATTTAGGCCATGATGTAACTGTGTGGGATAATCTACACATGTTTGAGAATATAAACACGTATGACTTTAATCCTAATGCTAAGTATGCAGTAGTTGATGTAACTAAAAAATACATAAAATGGAATGGTTATCATATTATCCATCTTGCTGCTTTATCTAGACTAAAGCATTGTCATCACGATATAGTACAAACCTTAGAAGTTAATTATGCGGGCACTGTAGCAATGGCTAACTTAGCAGTCAAGAAGGATGCTCATTTTACCCACGTAAGTTCTTGCGTAGTAAAAGAACCCAACCTTAACGAATACGCTTATACCAAAGCAATGGCTGAGACTTATATTGAATACATGCGACAGCAACACAAAGGAAGTCCGTGGCTGAGTTTTAATATAGCTAGGTTAGGTAATGTGTACGGTCCTAGACAATATGATACATTAATTTCTACCATCATAAACAAAAAAACTTCTGATAATTACAACGTTCCTTCTATAAGAGTACATGGTGACGGTAAACAAAAAAGAGACTACATACATGTAGATGATGTCGTGCGTGGATTAATTAAGATTATGTCATACAAGGACGTAACCTGTGATTTCGGACATGAGGTTCTATCTGTTAACAAGCTGGTGCAAATGTTCAACTGTACAAGTACGTTTGTAAAAGTGCCTATTCCAGAAATGTATAAGGTTAAGCTAAATAAGAAAAAGACATACAAAACTATTGGGTGGAAGCCTTCCTTTAAAATGAAAGACTACGTAAAACTAGTAGGAGATGAAAATGTTAACGAATAATAATAATGAAAAGATTGCTAAGATTTTAGGTAACTTTGATTTTGTTAAAACTCAAGCCTTAATGAAAAAATTAGATTGGACTTGGGTTACAGAATCTAGTGATTTCGAGCAAAAAATTCCTACTGTGTCTGAAATGGTAGATATGGCCCACATGTTATTAGTCAGGGCTGTTAACGGTAATGGTTCTTGTTCTAGTGGTGGATTTGAAGCCACATTCAATATGGGAGTCTTTACATTAAAATTTATTACGGAAGAATCTTCCAATGAGGACGATTTCGTAATACCACTATACAACAAACCTATAAAATATTAGTGAGGGTTGCAAAAATGTCTTTAAAATACTACCTAAGAAACGAGCAAGAACGTACAGTCTTGAATAAGCAATTAACAAAACAAGACATGAAACATATAGGACTTAATCCTGAATGGGGTGGATCAAACGCATTGTATATTACAGTTTCACCTGTTGATCGTTCGTTTTCCTTTAAGTGTATTCACAAAGACCCAATGGTACACAAAGGATACACTTTATGTCATAGTGTGACTGAAGTTCTTAAGAGAACGTGGGGTACTTGGTTTGATAATGGTCTAGATTCTGATGGACTACCAATAGGCGGAACTATTTATTCGTTTGCTGGGTCACACGAC